>Ga0247844_1000091_pt1 | contig 178370 bp, 165 predicted proteins | sample LaCtaG_FD_192421 | JGI IMG/M metagenome (GOLD analysis project Ga0247844, IMG submission 192421) | Freshwater microbial communities from meromictic Lake La Cruz, Castile-La Mancha, Spain - LaCruzMarch201714.5m_1 | ecosystem: Environmental > Aquatic > Freshwater > Lake | place: Spain...
TACACGCATGCGCTGACTTGGGAGATTTGGGGCATGGCTGCGGACAAAATTCAAAACGAAATTGGATATCAACGAGAAAATCAAAAAAATAATGGGCGGGCGGGGAATCGGCTCACGGATTCAGGTTTCTTTTAAACCTGCCTCCTTTGCCGGAATTTGGACCTGGCGCTCGAAATTAAAGATAGATATGGTGGAAAATACATTAGTAATGTAATAAGTAGCTATCAATATGATAGCTTAAACCCTACTGTGGCGGGAGACCATGTCCCAATTTCATGCTTTGACTAAACGCCTCTTGGCCGTGAGGATTTCGTGACCGTTCGCTGGCCGTGGAAGCGGCGTTCGGTTGGCCAGCAACTTGTGGTGTCCTGGGCCGGTCAACAGTTGGTCTTTGTGTTGGCTGACATGCCTCAGGGCGGCAGGTATCCTATCCTTAAATATGGCGTTGAAAAACAGGGGGCTGATAGCCTTGAAGATTTCATCAAACGTCTGCAGGGGCTGGGTTTGAAAGGCTGTGCGACAACGGTCATGATGCGGCCGGAGCAATGCCAGCTGCTGCAGATCGACGCGCCAGCGGTGCCGCCGGACGAGCTGCGCGCTGCGGCCAGATACCAGATCATGGATCTGCTCAATGTGCACATCGATGACATCACGCTGGATGTGATGCGGGTTGGCGAAGGCGAGCAAAAAGGCAGCGGGCAGTTGTTTGTCGCCACGGCGACCAACACAGTGTTGCGCGAGGTATTGGCCATTTCTGACGCTATGGACTGGACGGTGACGGTTATTGATATTCAAGAAAATGCGCAGCGTAATTTGCAAAGCGCCGCCATGAAGCTCGACGGTCGTCTTGACCGAGCTGATGCTACCTTGATGCTCGACCAGGCCCAAGCGGTGCTAACGATCAGCGCCAACGAGGAGCTCTTTTACACAAGGCGCATTGAGCTGCCTGATGGGTTTTATGACGGCAACTGGCGCCCTGCCGAGGAAGAGGTGAGCACCGCAGCCGAGGCGTATGTTCCGGTGCAGGCCTACGTGCCAGATTTCAACGTGGGTGGGGTGTCGCACGGCACGGACTACTCGATCCCCGAGCCCGACTATGGGGCTGCGACTCGTGCTGCTGTAGACCCCAAAATTCGTGCTGGTCAAGAAAAGGCAGAGCGATTTTCGCTAGAGGTGCAGCGCTCATTGGACATCTGGAGCCGTACTTGGTCCAATTTACCGCTGGACAGCGTGCGCGTCTATGTCGGTGAACGTAGCGGAGAACTGGCCGGATGGTTAGACCGCCAATTGGGCCAAAGCGTGACGGCGCTGGACTTGTCCACACCTTTTCCTGGATTTGATGGGGGCGTGCTGGGCGACACGGCACTGTGTGCGCCCCTCTTGGGTGTTCTTTTGCGGACCGAAACCCGTAAGCTCTAAGCCCACAATCGTCCTCTCGCGCCGTAACCCGCCATGCCACAGCAAATTAACCTCTGTTCGCCGATACTGATGACGCAAAAGCGTTATTTTTCGGCCACGGCAATGGTGCAGGCCTTGTCGGTTTTTGTTGTCCTGGGCGGCACTTTAATGGGCGCTTGGGTCTACAACCTGAAGCTGGGTAGCGATGGTATGGCTCAGGCCCTGGCTATTCAGGCAAGGGAGCTTTCTGGTCTGCAGCAAGCGATGAAAGATAAAAAGGAAAAGGCTGGCCCCGCCAGTTCTGCTTTGGCCCAGGAAGTACAGATTCGCCGGGCAGAATTGCAGCAACGTGAGCGCATGCTTGGTGAGCTAAGACTCGGTTTTCTGCAGCCTGGCATGGGCCACTCGGCACGTCTTAAGTTGATGGCCCAGAGTATTCCGTCAAATGTATGGCTTGCGGGACTAACAGCCGATGACGGCAAGCTGGAGATTAATGGTTACACCTTGGACCCCGCCGCGCTGAATGAGTGGGTTGGCCGTTTGTCCTTGAGTCCCTTGCTAGATGGGCAAAAATTGGCCGCTGTCAAGGTGGATGCAACGCGTGCGGATCCTGGCAAGGCCGAGTCTGGCAAGCTCTTGGCGGGAAATGCCAACACCGTCAAAGTTGACGCCACGAGCGCCAGCGTGCAGCAGGTCTGGTCTTTCAGCCTGGTCAGCGCTGTGAGCAAACCCCAAATGCCAGTGGGCGTACCAGTGCCCCCGGCGGTGTCTGCCAATCCTGTGTCCCCGCTGGTAGCGCCTATTGCAGCCATTTTGGCCCCCGGTAAGTCATGAAGCAGGCCTGGAAAAATCTGTCGACTCGAATCGATGCCCTTAGTTTGAGGGAGCGAGCCATCTTATTCGTGGTCTTGATCGCTGGGCTGATGGCCTTGGTCAATATGCTGTTGTTGGCACCCGCTCAGCTGGTGCACCAGCAGCTTAAGGAACGTTTTGGCGTGCAGTCGGCAGAGCTCAAGCGCTTGCGCGGGGAATACATCGGTCAGCCGCTTCAGATTGATGCAAGCCAGCCTCTGCGTGAAGAGCTCGCGGCACTGCGCCTGCGTCTGGACGATGTTGACCGGTCGATCAAGGCGGTTCAGCCGGCTTACGCTGCAGTGCCCTTGTCGCAAATCCTGGTTCCTCTGCTGCGACGGCATGAGGGCTTGAAGCTGGTGCGTACGGCCGCCTTGGCGGTGGCTCCTCCTGCACCAAAGCCTGAACAGCCTTCTGCGCCGGCGTCTGCACCAGGCCTTCCGGGCCCGCTGGTGAACGCTAATTTGTTTCTCGCGCAAGCCAACGCTCAAGCCCAACCGGTGGTGCCGGTGCAGCCAGTGATGGGCGTGACTCGCCAGGGTGTTGAGCTGACGGTGGCTGGTTCATATACCCAGATGATCAGCTATGTCCAGTCTTTGGAATCAGCCTTGCCCCAGGTCAGGTGGGGAAGCATGGTTTTACGCAGTGAAAAATCGCCTCCCGAGTTGACACTTCAGCTATTTTTGGTCGGGTTGCAACCGTGAGCTACCAGCCTGTTTCTGCCATGTGCTGGCCCCGCATGCGTTGGATGTGGGCCACATTATTGTTGGCTGGACTTAGCCATGGACAGACCCAAACACTGCGCGATCCAACGGCGCCACCACCAGAGGCACTGCCCGCCACAGCACCTGATGGGCAGCCTGTTCGAGCCAAGGGCGAGCCGCCGCCCAGTGCGTCCATCGTGATTGTGCGCGAGGGACAGGCCTCTGTCGTCTCCGGCACCCGCCTTTATGGTCAGGGTCAGTCTATCGGTCAATCGAAAATCGAACGTATCACGGAAACTGAGGTCTGGTTTCGCGAGGCAGGTACCTTGCAAAAGGTGCCACGTTATGCGGGCGTTCAAACAGGCCCCGCCTTGCCCGATTGTCCGGTCGTCGCGTCAGTGGAGGCGGCGTCTGCAGAAGCGACATCCGCGAACCCAAAGCCGCGGCGGACCAGTAAACAAGTGGCCAGGCCCGCGGTCAAGCCCGTCCGCAAAGCAGTCCCCAAACTTGCCGCTAAACCCGCTTCCCAGGCGTTGCCAGAGGTTGTCCCCTGCTTCGGCGGTCTGCCCAAAGGTACCCCCTAATGATTTTGAGAGCCCGTACCATGAACGACAGATTAAAGCGCTTCTGCACAGAGTCTGCCCGGGATGGCTTGCCATCATTTCGGTTGACTGGAATTACTTTTGCGCTGGGGCTTCTCGCAGGATGTGTTGCAGACCGACCGCTTCGTACCCCTGAGGTCAGCACCGTGGTTCGCGCCGAGTTGGCTGCTGCGGTTGCGCCCAAACCAGTGCTGGTGCCGAAACGTATCAGTGAGGCACTGGCAGAGCCCGCCGCGCCCATCGTGCCATTGGCGCCTGAGCCCAAAATCGATTTGTTGGTCAACAACGCGCAGGCCAGGGAGGTGTTCTTGGCCATCGTGGCGGATACACGATACAGCATGCTGATGCACCCTGATGTGGCCGGCACCCTGTCGGTGACGCTGCGTGGCGTGACGGTGCTGGAAGCGCTTGACGCCATTCGTGACGTCTATGGCTACGACTTCAAGGTCGATGGCCGTCGCATCACGGTCTACGGGCCTACGCTACAGACACGGATGTTCACGGTCAATTACCTGCAATCGCAACGATCCGGTAACAGTGAGTTGCGCGTGTCGTCGGGCGCGAGCTTGCCGGCCAGTGGCTCTACGACGACTGGCAGCTCGACAGCGGCAGGTGGCGGTTCGCAACAGGGCGAGAGCAGCCGTGTGCAGACGTCAACTAAGACGGATTTTTGGGCTGAGCTGACCGGCGCCGTGCGCAGTATGGTGGGCCCAGGGGAGGGGCGCAGTGTGGTCGTTAGCCCTCAGGCCGGGATTATGGCCGTGCGAGCCATGCCAGAAGAACTGCGGCAAGTGGACCGCTTTCTCAAAGCGGCTCAAATTTCCGTGGAGCGGCAGGTCATGCTTGAGGCTAAGGTGGTTGAGGTGGAGTTGCGCGACGGCTTTCAAAGCGGCATCGATTGGTCGGCGCTTAAGAACAATGTCAGCAATATAGGGGCCCTGGGCGTATTGGGCGGCAACACGACCAGTAACACGCTGGTGAGTGGTGTGCAAGCGAATTTGCCTGGCTTCGTTGCCGGTAATTCATTGCTGGCCGATGGTGTCTCCCTGCCGCAGGCCGGTGGCGCGCTTTTTGGCCTGGCCTTAGCCACAGATGGCTTTCAGGCGGTGCTCGGATTCCTTGAAACCCGCGGTGACGTGCAGATACTGTCCAGTCCTCGGATTGCCACTTTAAACAACCAAAAGGCAGTGCTGAAGGTCGGTACGGACGATTACTTTGTGACAGGTGTGACTGGGGGATCTAGTACGACTGCGACCGCATCAACAGCAGCAAGTGCCACGCTGCCTAATATTTCACTCACGCCATTCTTCTCCGGCATTTCGCTAGACGTCACGCCTCAGGTTGACAGCGGCACAACCGTGACCCTGCACATCCACCCGTCTGTTACGACCGTAACCGAGAAAATCAAGCAGGTAGACCTGGGTAGTATTGGCAACTACCGGTTTCCACTCGCTTCGAGCAACGTTAATGAGTCTGACACGGTTGTTCGTATCCAGGATGGCAACATTGTCGCAATTGGTGGTTTGATGCAGTTGGAATCCAGTCGGCGTTCTTCCGGTTTGCCTGGCGCCAGTGACGTGCCCTTTTGGTCCACGTTCCTGAGCAATAAGGCCAATACTGGCCGCAAAAAAGAAGTCGTGGTCCTGATTAAGCCCACCATCATTCGCTCCAATCTAGACTGGGAAGCCCAGAACCGTCGCACCAGCCTGGCATTGGATGAATTGGATTCGTCGCGAGCGCGTGTGATACGTATAGATGGCGCGGTTCAAGACGGCCAGCCGAAAAGCCCTGTCAAGTAAATGTACGAACGCCATTTTTCCCTGCGGGAGGCGCCCTTTTCGATCACGCCGGACAGCAGTTATTTTTATCCGCACGAAGGGGTTCAGACTGCACTCAATATGCTGCTGGTGGCCCTGCGAAGCGGCGAAGGGTTTTTGAAAATTGTCGGTGAAGTGGGGTGTGGCAAAACAGTGTTGTGTCGACAACTGCTGCGCCTTTTGAAGGATGAATGTGTCACTGCCTATATTCCTAACCCTGATATGGGGCCCGTTGACCTCTTGATGACCCTGGCTAATGACCTTGATGTCCCGGTTGCAGCCAATGCCAGCCGGCACCAATTGCTCAAGGCACTGCGAGATTGCCTGATGGGTCATGCCTTGGCCAACCGGCGGGTGGTGGTCTGTATCGATGAAGCGCAAGCCATACCGGTTCGAACGGTGGAGAGCCTGCGCTTGTTGTCCAACCTAGAGACTGAAAAACGCAAGTTGCTGCAGCTGGTCCTTCTGGGTCAGCCGGAACTTGACGAAAAACTTCTTAGGCCAGAAATTCGACAACTGCTGCAGCGAATTACCTTCAGCGAATACCTGGGGCCCATGCTGGTGCAGCGCGTTCCCGGCTATCTGGAGCACCGGCTGCTGACGGCGGCAGTCAGTGAAGCGACCGACACACGTGTGTTTGAGCTGGAAGCTGCTCTGCTGCTGGCCGAGTTCAGTGGCGGTGTGCCGCGGTTGGTTAATTTGCTAGCCCATAAATGCATGATGCTGGCCTACGGCGAGAACGAGCACCGGGTCAACGTGACACATGTACGCCTTGCTGCCAAGGATACGCCAGGGGTGCAGGCTGCCGCACTCTTAAGGGAGAGCTGGCCTGCGCGCTGGCGAAAGTCGCTAAAAAAACTATCCCGGCTACACCTTAGCAGGGCGGGTGTAAATTTGCGCGACGAGCGCTCCGGAGGATTGTCGTGAGTGTGATTGACAAGATGTTGCGAGATTTGGATCGGCGCCAGTCAGCCGGTGCTGGGAACAAGGCCTCGGCGCCGGAGGTCGACAGCAGTCTGTCCCGTGGCACCCTTTTGGTCGATGCAGTCGGCCCAGGTCAGGAAGTAGCAGCCAAGGTGAGCCGCCCCTGGCAAACGGTATCCGTTGGCCTGTTGCTGTTGCTGTTGTTGGTTTTGGGCGGTTGGTGGCTGAAGACTGGTGGCCATCTACCGGGACGCGCTAACGAATCGATGCTGCAGCCAGCGCCGGCGCTGCCGCCGTCGACACAGATGCCAGGCGCCAATGCGCCCCCTGTTGCCGTTGTGTCGCCTAGCCATGCCAGCACGTTGCCGCCGGGCAAGGCGGAAGCTGCGGCCACTAAGCATGCAGGTGAGGCCACGGTGAGCAGCAAGAAGTCAGGCCGGGTAACGACCGATCTTGCGTCGGTCGCCCGGGATCAGCCTGCACGGGCGGTGCCGGGGGGGGTATCCTTGCCCGCCGATATGTCATTGAAGATGGATTCGGTGCTCAAAGAAGGTCTGGTCGGCCGAGCGATACCGTTGACGCCCTTGGTTGACGGCGGCCCAATTTTGGCCATGACAGTCGCAAACCCGGCTTCGGCTACCGGTGCGGCTGCTCGCCCAGCTTCGGCCATGGATGCTTTGGCACAGGCTCAAAGACTTTGGAGCGCGGGCTCGAGACTGCCCGCTATGGACCTGCTGAATGATGCCCTGGCCCTGCTTGAGCGCACGCCAAGTGTCAGCGGCAGTCCCGGCGCAGGGGCGTTGGCCGCTGTTGCGCGGGAGCTTGCTCGCATGGAGTTGGCTGAAGGGCGGGTTACTCAGGCACTGGAGATGCTTACCCGACTCCAGCCCGTGCTTGCCAACGTTGCTGATACATGGGCAATGCGCGGCAATGCAGCACAGCGCCTGGGACGGCACGAGGAGTCTGTCGCCGCCTACCGTACGGCGTTGCGGCTGCGCCCCGACGAGCCAAGGTGGATGGTCGGCGCCGCGATATCACTGGCGGCACAGGGCCAAATTTCTGCTGCAACTGAGTTGGCTGAGAAGGGCCGTTTGGGCGGTGCTCTGCCACGCGATATTGCGACCTATCTGCAGCAATTGGGGGTGACGCTGGCAGAGCGGTAGGTCTTATTGTTGCAAGTTGAATGTATTCGGCTTGTGACGAATAGGCCGAAATTTTCAAAAGGTCTGGTTAGGTCCCTTTAAACGCCATTTGTCTTTGTTAATTCGCGGTCTGGAATCGTCAAGATAAACGTAATGCCGATAGAATCGACTTCTGCTCTCAGGTCCCCGTTGGCTTCCTGAAGGCTTTTGCGAGCTTGGTAAAGGCCGAGTCCCAGTCCCCCCGGGCGTCCGCTGGCAAATGGCTCAAACAGTCGCACTGGCGCAATCCGTGTCTGGGCGTCGGGCCAAGGGCTGAAAAAACGTAACTCGGCCATCGCCGGTTTGAAGGGGCCTTCTGCAATGGTCTGTAAATGAAGCACGGGTTTGTCGGCGCCAGGGTTACGCCAATTGGGCGCTAGGTTAGAGAACAGGTTGTCCAAGGCGCGAGCCAGCAAGGCTTGTGCAATCCAGGCCTGTGCTTGCCCCGAGATGCTGACTTGTACCCCGGCAAGATGCGCAGCATTTTCTACCGCGAGCCGCAAGTCCAGCCGGGTCGATTGTTGATCTGCTGGGTTATTGCCGAGCTGGGCCACCAGCCGGTTCGCACGCTCCCGTGCCAGCGGCGCATTCTGTTGCAGGCGCCGCGCGGCGATGAGCAGGCTCTCGGACTCGTCACAATTATTGAAGTCAGCGCATACCCAGCCGACCCATTGGGCCAGATTACGCATGTCGTGCTGCAGGTAGAGTGTTAGCCTGGCCCGCTCTGACATGGCCACCGAAATGGCTTCGGTACGAACGCGTAGCGCTGATTCCAGAAGCAAGACGAACACTTTGGCCAGTTGCTCGGCGAACATGCGGCCTTCGCCCCTGACTGCGCTGTGGGTCAGTGTCAGCACCAGCAGAACATCGTTACCACTGCTCAGTCGGAACGCCAATGGCTTACTTGCTTTTTGGCCTCGTTTAAGTGGCTGGTCTGATTTTTTGCCCCACTCGGACTCGACCAAGTAGCCAAACCAGTCGCCTGAGAGCTGCAGGTGCTGCCAGCCGCCGGCGGCCAACAGTGGCCAAGCGGTAGGCGGGATGTCGAGTGGGTCGAGCCCCTGCGCACCAAGTTGCAGTAGGCTTTGCATGCCCGCCTGGTAGCTCCGGGCTCTTCGGGCCAGGCTCCTGCTGGTGACGTACAGGGTCAACCCGGCAGCCAGGCAAATCAGCGACAGGCTACTCAGGACGCCGTAATCCATACTTGTTCAGGTAGTAGTACACGTGTTCTCTGGCCATGCCCAGTTGCCGGGCTGCTTCCGCCACGTTATAGCCTGTGGCGGCTAAGGTTCGACGCAGCAGTTGCTCTTCAGCGCCCGCAGCCGCTTCCTTGGGTCCTTCTGAGAGTCGCGCCGTCAGGTGTAGGCGTGCCTCGCCGGCTTCACTAAGTTGCAATTCCGTGCGCTTAAATAAGTCTGCGCGTTCCAACGCAGCATGAATACTTGCCACACTGGCCGGCTTGATGAGGAAGTCAAAAGCGCCGCGTCGAACAGCTTCAAGGGCTGCCGCCTTTTCATCTTGCCCTGTCAGGACAATGATCTTGCTTGCCGGTGATTTTTGCAGCCAGTCGCCCAGCAGGAGCAGGCCTTCGGTCATCAAGCTGCTGTGCGGTGGCAGACCCAGGTCCAGCACGACCAGGCTGTCTTGCGCGTCCGCGGAGAATTGGGCCAATGCTTGCAGTCGATCCCCGGCTACACACACAGTCCACCCACGTTCAGTCAACGCCGATGACAGATAGCCACTGAGTGCAGGGTCATCTTCGACCAGCAGCACGCTTCGGTGAGCCCTGCCACCGGATGCTGGCCCCTCCTTCAGATTATCAATATTCGTCACCACCAGTGATTCTTTTCAAAATTGGCAATATCGCAACAACAAAGCCCACCATCAGGGCGCCAAAGCCGGCAAATACCCGAATCATTAACCAGTCACTGGGCGTGTCGGGACTCACCGCCAGCAACGCGTAGCCTCCGATCAGGATCAGCAGGCCAATCCATGTCGTAATTTTTTGCCGTAGGATATGACGGCTTTTACGTTTTCGCAGTTCTTGCCTGTAGTTGCTCATGGGTATGGCGAATGACCGCCGCTTGGTTAGCGGGCTTGGTGACACTGATATTTTTCAGTGTCATTTTGTCACTCTACTGATCAAAGAGCCAGGAGCAATGAAATCAGTCCGTTGCAGATTGTCCAAGTTCACGGTCTCACCGATTCGCACCCGGGTGCCTTTTACAGTAATGGCACCCGCACTAATGGCAAAGTGCAGAGGTGTTGGGAAAGGGCTTTTTCCTTCAGGTATCGCCCTGCCATTAATCCAGACGGTGCTTTTACCCCCGGCGCGTTTGACCACGCCATCAACGCTAAAAAGAGCGTTGGCGCTTGGCGCATCGACTTCCCCAAGTCGTGCCTTTTGGACCGCAGCCCGCTCACTGCTTGAGTAAAATAGCGTTCCAAGGTTGTCAGGCGACTGGCTCGGAGACTCATTGGCGAAAGCCTTGGCCCCGGCCAAGCAAAGCAAAATCCCTGAATAAAACCGAGTTTGGGTGGAAGGACATCTAAAAAGCACGCCCTAATTATAACTTTTCGCTCGTCGTTTTTCAAAAATGATAGCAAGTTACCTAGGCTAAGGCTTCACTGCTGGTGGTTTGACCTCTGTCAAAGTAAAGAAACGCAGCGTACAGTTAGCCGACATGCCTTTTGGCGTTGGGTTACCAAACGTACAGTTGTTGACCCTAAAACGTCCATTCACGCGGGCCTGGTAATCTTGAATTAATTTGAGCACCTCTGCTTCGTGGGTGCCGGTCAAGGTAAATTCAAGGTCATGGATAAGCGGTGCGGCTGGCTTTGGCGCGTCGGGGTTGGCGGGTTCGGCTGGGTTGGCAGCTGCGTTTTCTTGATCCGCCAGTGGCTTTGGAGGCTGCAGTGTGTACGTCAAGCTGTCTGGGATAGCCAATTGTTTTTGGCTTACCAGAAACTGTTCGGTCCATCCGGTGCGGTCTGGGACGCCGATCAACCCCTTTTTTTCCAACATGCGGTAGTGCCCAATTTCACTCGATAACCGCTTCAAAGACTGTTCTTTTTGCTCGGTGACGGACTTGGTCGACTCCTCCGCCTGTTGCGCTGCGGCCAGCGCGTTGAGCGTTTGATCCCTAAACGCCAAGGACGCTGCGATGGCCGCTGCGCCGACCAGCAAGGCGGCTGCGAGGGCCGACAGACCCACTTTGGACTCCAGCAGGATGACTTTCAGATCGCTCATGATTTCCCGCCCGGGGGCACTGCCACGGGTTCAGCCAGTGTCATGCACCAGACGGCTTGCTTCTCGCCCGCACTTTGGCCGGTACCGCCACCGCGAAGGGTCGCCTGAGCGATCTCCTTGGCAGGGTCCAACAAGACGTTCACCCCCTCTAATTTACCGATGGCATTGGCGATCGCCGTCATGGTCTGCTGCCTAGCCTTGTCACTCAGCCCCTGCGGCAAGGTGATCTGGAGCGTTAGTTCAACCACCATCGATGCCACCGGCGCTTTGCCTGGCTCAGGTGCCGCCTCTGGGACATTGGACGCTAATGTTTTGCCATCACAGGACGCCTTCCCGGCCTGGGCGATGCGCCAGTCAAATCGCTCAAGGCGTAGGCTGTCCTGTTTGGCCAGCAACTCAGCCACCATCACCAGGTGTTTGATGAGAGACGGCGCTGCCAGAATCTCTTGTTGGTCGAGGGTGACAGCTTGGTGCACCCAGTCGGGGCTGACGCCAATGGCCGCAATTTGCCGCTCTAGGTTGTCTAAAGCCGTTTGCTGCCGTTGGACAGTGCTTTGCTTGAGTGTCAGGGCCGCGCGGTCATCGGTGATGTTCAGCAGAACACTGCCAGCAAATGCCACGGCAAGACTAAAGCTCAGTGCGCCCGCAATGAGTGCTGCGCGCTGCCAACGGCTGGCCACAAAAGCCGTCCTGGCTGCCAGAGGTGCCAGTTGACCGCTGGGGGACTTGACCACCAGGTCAAAAAGAACCCCACGCCAGTCGTCAGATCCAGCCGTGGATTTTGCTGACGGCAGTGCCAAGAGCTGCATTTTTTCATTGGACAGCAGGTCAGCGAACCCATTGCTATCGCCTATGACCACAATGGGGCGGGGCTTGTCTGTGCGCTCCAGTACCTTGGTGTTCTCCAAGTGCCGCAAAGTGCGAACAATTTCGGTGACCTGATCACTGGGCAAGGGCGCATCCAGGACCAAGCGGCTAATCACGGGAACGCCACCTTTGACGTAAACAATTCGCAGGCCGGCAGCGTCACGCAGCACGATGAACAGGTCTGGCGGCATGCGTTTATGACTAGTGGCCTGGGCCATCAGCATGGACGTCGACCAGACGCCAGCCACGGGCGCGGTCACGCTGCTGATGGCGTCCGCTACCCGTTCGGCGGCGTCCAGTCCCAGCAAAGTTTGGCGCGGGGGCGCCAGACGGCTCATCAATCCCGTTTGGATGGCAGGGGGCAATGCAGTTTTATATGGTGTATCCGGGAAACGGGTCGTCAGCTGACGATTCAAAAAACCGGTGCGGTCACGACCAAAGACTCGCGGCACTGGGACCTCATGGAACGCCTCTTCGGCCAGATCCGCCACAATCCATACCGGCGCTTTGGCCGGGCCGTCGAAGGCAGCCCAAGTCGCTCCCTGCTTTTGCCAAAGCTGGGTTCCTGAGGCGCTCACGTGCAGTACGGCTTTCATGCGCCTACTTCATGGTGGAGATCGTGTCGTAGATCGGCCCCAGCACAGCGACCATGATCCATCCGAGGATAAGTCCCATCGCCACTGTCAATGCGGGTTCAATCATGGCTTGTACCCTGCCTACAGATTCATTGATATCCCGGGTGTAGTAATAACTGATGTTGTTCAGGGCGGTGTCGAGGCCACCGGTGGACTCACCCACTTTCAGCATCCGCAGCACCAGGCTGGGGAACAGTCGCTCCAGGGCAAAGCTCTCGGACAGTGCCGTGCCGGTCATCACCCGCTCCCGGGCGCGTGTGATCGCCTGCTTGATGACCAAGTTGCTCGAGACATCTTGGCAGTAAACCAGTCCGTCAATCATGGGTACACCGGTGCGGTACATCAGGGCGAAGGTGTCGGCAAATCGCGCGAGGATCATTTTCTTGATGACTTCTCCGACATACGGCAGTCTGAGCTGCAGTCGATGCAGCTGAAACAGAAATTTGGGCGATGACGCGGCGAGTGTGCTGACAACCCCGATCAGGACGGTCGGTACCACCAGAAGCGCCCACCAGTAGTTGATGATGAACCCCGACAGGCCAATCAGCAGTTTAGTTTGCAGGGGTAATGGCTTGCCCGTGCTGGTCATGAAACCGACCAATTGCGGGACCAGGTAAATCATGAGGAAAAAGACCACACCGCTGATCACGACAATCATGAAGCTTGGGTACATCAGCATCTTTTTGGTTTGTGCCGACATCTCGTCTTGCCATTTCAGCGAGCGGACCAATTCTTTGAGGACATCCGGGAGTTGCCCCGTTGCCTCGCCGGCACGCACTAGGCTGACCACGGTCGGTGAAAAAATGCCAGGGTAGGACTCAATCGCATCACCAAATGTGGCGCCAGCTTCAATTTTTTCAGTGAGACCACCCGCCAGTTCGCGGCTGTTGTCTGTTTCGGCTTCGTCACGCATGTCACTCAGGCAGGACAAGAGCGGCACCCCAGCGCGAATGAGCATTTCAAGCTGGAACAAGAAATCAATGATCTCCCTCTGAGGCAGTCTCTTGACAATGCGCTTCTTGGATTTTTGCGCTTGGGCTGACACCAGCAGCAAGCCGATATTCTTGAGTTGCGCCTCCAGATCAAACTCGTTCAGGGCTTCAATCTGCCCCTTGTTCATCTGCCCGGTTTCGGTGCTGGCTCTGTATTTGTACAGTGGCATCAGAGCACCATGTCGGTCAGGTCCACAACACGGCCGACTTCCTCAATGGTGGTGTGTCCTTCACGGACCCGCCTCAAACCATCCTGGGCCATGGGCACAAAGCCTTTGGCGTGCAGGTAGTCAGCCATGGCTTTTAGGCTGGCGCGCTGGGTCACCAACTCGTCCAAGCCTGCGTCGAATTTGAGCAATTCCATGATCGATAGCCGGCCTTTGTAGCCCTGCTGGTCACACTTGGCACAGCCCACCTTGCGGTAGACCGTGGCGGTTGCACCCTGTGCATACCCCAGTAATTGGGCCTCCCCGGGCGTGGGTGAGTCGGGCACTTTGCAGGCCGGACACAGCGTACGGATCAGGCGCTGAGCCACAATGCCAATGACGTTGCCGGCCACCACATCGGGCTTGATACCCAGATCGATCAGACGGGGGATGGAGCGAATCGCTGAATTGGTGTGCAGGGTGGTGAACACTTGGTGTCCAGTCATTGCCGCCCGAAAGGCCATTTCGGCAGTTTCCTGGTCTCGTACTTCGCCCACCAGAATAATGTCTGGATCCTGGCGCATCATGGAGCGGATACCCTCCGCAAAATCCATTTTCACCGCACCCGAAATCGATGTTTGCCGAATGACGGGCAAGGGGTATTCCACCGGGTCTTCCAGCGTCATGATATTGACGCCTTCATTATTGAGATGCCCCAACACCGAGTAAAGCGTGGTGGTCTTCCCGGAGCCTGTGGGACCGGTGACCAGCAAGATACCTTCAGGCCGGGAGAGCATCAGCTCCAACAGGTGGAAGTTAGGCTCTGACAAACCCAGACCGGTGATCGGCATGATGCCGCTTTTGCGATCCAGAATTCGCAACACAAAATTCTCACCGTGGATGGTCGGTTGCGCGGCCGATCTGAAGTCGACCGGCCGGCCTGAGATCGACAGTGAAATGTGACCATCCTGGGGCGCACGGGTTTCTGCAATATTCATCCCGGCGATCACCTTAAGCCGCACGACCATGGCCGACCAATAGCGCAAGTGCAGCACCCGTACCTGCCGCAGCACACCGTCTATTCGGTAGCGAATCCGCAAAAACTGCAGCTCTGGCTCAAAGTGGATGTCAGAGGCGCCACGCAGCGTGGCATCGGCCAGCAGGGAGTCAATCAGTCGGACAACGGGGTGACTGTAGCCCTCCGACTCTTGTGCGATGCTGGCAATATCAACTTTGCCGGTTTCCAGTTCGTGCAGAATGCCGTCGATCGAGAGTTCGTGGCCATAGTATTGCTCGATAGCACTCTGGATTTCTGCGCCATTGCCCAAGCGCCAACTCGGCCGTGGACCACTGCCGAGCATGGCCTTGATCTGATCGGCAGCCACGATGTCATTGGGGTTGGCCGTGGCGATGATCAGCTCATTGGTTCGCTTAACCAGGCTGACCGGGAACAGGGAGTGGCGCTTGGCCACGGCTTTCGGAATGAGTGCCAAAGCTTCGGCATCGGCTACGATTCCTTTCAGGCTGATAGATTGCTCACCCAGGTTTTCCGCCAGGGCACTGCGCATCACCTCCGCTGTGGCGAAACCCAAGGCCATCAGGGCCTCTCCGAGTGGCTTGCCTGTTTGCTTTTGCTCCATCAGCGCAATGCGGAGCTGATCGCTGCTGATCAAGCCCAGTGCGACGAGTTGATCGCCTAGTCGCACTGGCGGCGCGTTCGGGGTGGTAGTGGGGCGAACTGGGGTGGCCGGAACAGCACTCATGGTCGGGCCAGGCCTTTGCAACGGGGAAATAGATCAGGGTTCAGGCAATTCATCCTGACATTTTTACCACGTTTACTTGGCTGCAGGCGGATTGGATGGCGCGGCCTGACGTAACTCATCGATGCGCTGCTGCACCACCGCGTGCGCCAGCCCACTGGCTTGCTCGCCGCCGCTCTGTCTGGACAGCGAAAGGGCGCGTTCGTAGAAGGTTCGTGCCGCCGCATGGCTTTTTAGCCGGTCAAGCGCCACCGCCAGATTGAAGGCGTGCAGTGCCACGCCAGGTTCGAGCACATGGGCTCGCTGGAAGGCCATTTGGGCATCGGCCAGGCGCCCCTGTCGAACCAGGCTGTGCCCAAGTACGGACTGCGCAGCCGCTGAGCCTGGGTGCTGCTCAGCGACGTCGCGCGAGCCGGCTGACACGTCTTCGGCATCGTTACTCAGATTTTGGATCAGCAGCCCAGCCCGTGCCGTTGGGTTGCCCGGCTCTTGGCGCAACACACGTTTGTAGTAGTCGCGGGCCTCTTCATCACGGCCCTCTTGGTGTGAAACATAGGCCAAGCCCAGCAATGCGTCGCGTTCCTCCGGATTGATCTTGAGTATATCTTTGTAGCCCGAAGCAGCCTCTACCAGGCGACCTTGCGTTAGGGCAACATAGGCCAGTTCCAATCTGCTTGCCCCCGGCGGTGCCGTGACCAGCATTTGGGGTAAATCAGACAGCTTGGCGGGTGGTGTCGCTGAACGAGCGCGAGGTGTTGGTCTGGCGATGGTTGGAGCAGACGCCAGTTTAGCGGGCGCGACAGCCACAGCGGGCCCCGGAACAGTTGCAGCAGCAACAGTGGAAGCAGATGGCGCAATGGCAAGAGGGGTCGCAGCTGAAGAGGATGGGGCCGGTGCAGTAGGTGTCGCAGTCGCAGTCGCATTTGAAGTTGCGGTTGCCGTTGCCGTTGCCGTTGCCGTTGCAGGCTCAGGGCTGGTCTGAGACGGCAAAGGCGCCGCGGTCGTGGTGGCGAAGGCTGTTCCCGCCCCCTCTTTTCGCCCAGACTTCGGAGCGGCGGGCGCAGCAGGGGCGCGACCCTGAGGCGGAGTGCTTGCGGCGGCGTTATTTTCTGGCATAGACGTCCCGTCGGCTTGCTGGGCCGTCGGGGCAATTGCTGCAGTGGCGGGCTCAGGTAGGGGCGGAACAGCAGTTGTCGGGGCAGTGCCGATGCTCGACCCCTGGCCCAACAGCGCCAACGGGTCTACCCAACCCATCAACACAGTGAGTGCGCTAACGCTAAGTAGGCTCGCCACAGCGCCTAGTGCCAACAACCTTGGCCGTGGCATGCCGATGGCCCGGGTGGCTTCCTTGGCGCGCATGATGCTTTGCGCTACCTTGCTGGAATGGGCCGAGCTCTTGGTTGGCGCCGGTTTGACTGATGGCCCGGGTATTTTTTCTTCCGCTGAAGGCAAAGTGGGTTCAGGGGCAGGTTGCGCTTCTGCTTGGGGCGGTACATTTTGGGGCTCTGTTGGAGACTGTGAGAGCTCAACGCGAGACGTGAGGGCCAAGTCAATAAACTGGGAAGCCGAGACTTCAGTTGGTTTTGCCCGGTCGAAATCCTCTCCAAGGGGCTCTTCGTCCAACGTGGGCTCGATTGGACGGCCCGAACCGCGCGTGTCCTGGGTGGTAGGCAGGGCATTGGTAGCCAGGTCTGACAGTACGGGCTCAAGGCTCAAGCCGAGCGTCGGGAATTGCAAAGGTGCCTTCTCTGCCGCAAGGGTCGAGGGCTCGGTTTGCTGAAGCGACAGAGATGAGTTGCCTCGCGTGGATTCATTGGGTATTTCCGCCAGTCCAATGGACGGCCAGTCGCCATTGGCCTTGGGTTGCGCTGCCGCCTCGGCGGCGGTCTTATCCTTGCTGGCGCGGTTCAGCGCGTCGAGCAGCAGACTCATGGCGTCGTTTTGGCCGGCGGCCAGGTGATCAAGCCACCGCTCCCGCGTCCGTCGTCGAGAGTGGATGGCAGATTGGCACGGTAATCCCGAAAATCGCCACTCAGGCTGGCGTCGCTCAGCACCGTGGGCTTCAAAAAAATCACCAATTCCGACTTTTTGCTTGTTTCGTTGCGGTACTTGAACAGGTTGCCGATGGATGGGAGGTTATTCAAGCCGGGAATTTCGTCCGAGGTTTTGTCGCGACTGTCTTGCATTAAGCCGCCCAAAATGGCGATGTCGCCCGACTGCACACGCATCATAGATTCCATTTCACGCGTCTGCACCTCGGGTACCCGGTTGGAGACGCCAGCTTTGGCCAGGTCAGGGTTGGGGTCGTTCACATAGCCGGTGATCCGGCTGATGGTGGGGCGCAGATTGAGGGTTATCTCGTTACCCTCACTGATTTGCGGCACGACCGACATCAAGAAGCCAATCGGAACCGTGGTTGCAGTGGTGGAGTAGGTGGCCGCGGTAGCAGGCGTTGTGGAGGTCGCTGCTGTGCCTGGCGTGACAGTCAAGGTGAAATAGACCTTGTTGTCTACCACCTTGAGCACACTGCTTTGATTGTTCAGTACCGAGATTTTGGGACTTGAGAGCACGCGGAGGCTGCCAAACGATTCAAGCATGCGCAGCATGGCTGTCAAATCGGCGTCCCCATTCCACAAGCGAAATTGTTTGAAGGTGAACTCCGCCAAAGAACTGACAGAATTGGCTTGCGTGAGCGACACACCAGACCCGGCGTTGGCACCACCCGTTTGCAGTATGGACCAGTTGATTCCCTGCTGGTACTGGCTGGACAGATCAACCTCAACGATGGTGGCCTCGATCAGGACCTGCCGCCGCGCCGAACTCAGCACTCGGTCAAGAAATTCTCGCACCCTGGCATGCTGGCTCTGGGTGGCGCGGACACTGATATTGCCGGTTTCAGGGTTGGCGATCACAGAGGCTGCTTCCCGGAAGACGCTTCTGGCCGGCGTCGGGGTGACATTGGCGTTGCTTATGGCTGCAGGAGTCGGAGCTGTTGCAGCAGCGCTAGAGGTTGCCGCGGCAATGGCGGATGCGGCTGCCAGCGGTGAATTGGCTGGTAGGGCTGCGACTGAAGTGACCGGGCGTGTTGCGACCGGCGCAGGTGCGTTAGCGGTGACAACACTCCCTCCACCTTCGGGGATAATTTTGTCGGTTTCCCTGAGCAAGTCAATCAGGTTTGCCTTGAGGGTCTCCCAAAATCGGTTGGACGAGGTGTTGTCAATCGATGTGGTGGAGGTGCTGCCGCCACCCACAGAACTGCTGGAGCCGATCGCTGATTTGGATTCCCGCTGAATGTTGGGGTAGTCGATCCGGTAATTTCGCAAATAAGGGGAGTCAGGCTGGATGGATAGGTTCTTGCCATTGATGTCATAGCGCAGATCCACCTGGCGCGCAATGCGCTCCAATATTTCCACCAAAGTCTGGTCGCTCACATTCATCGTGACCATGCCGGTGATTGCTGGATGAATGTCGATATTGAGCTTTGCGTCACGCGCAAGGGCAAACAGCAAATCTTGGACTGCGACGTCTCGCATCACCACGCTGTAAAGCTCTTGGCGCTCACTAGGGCGAGGTGGTTTGGGCATTGGCGGCGCCAATGCGAAGTCTGGTGGGCGCCCGGCTACCACCGGGCTGGGAGTTAGGTGCTGATTTGATGGCGCAAGCGGGGTGGGGCCGGCGCATCCCGCCAGCCATATACAGCAGCAGAAACCAGCCAGTCTCTGACAAAAATCAAACAAAGCTTCGGTGCTACTGGAGTTGCTGAAATGCCCGTGCATCAGTTGTTGTTACTCAATTTTTTGCGGCGTCAGGAAATGATTGTAAGGGTGGGCTTCCGAATCTGAAAAAATTATCCGTTGGGGAGAAGAAAATCCTCCATCAGGAGTCGATCAATTTGTCTTCCTTGGCCCTAGGGTCAGGCTTCCATCGAAGTGGAGCGTGGGAGAGCCCGCAGGTTGCATCTTTTCAGCCGTTGCCGCTGCAGTGCCGACCCAGGGCTTTTTGAGGCTGGCCCATACCAATAGTCCGGACAGGCCCGCAGCGGTCAGACTGGCCGCCGCTATTTGCCATGCGGGACTGCGCCAAGGTTTTTGATGCTTTTTGGCTGTGCCCAGGTGACCCGTAGGCAATTCCCTGGCGGCACTGTTGACATGCTGCTCATCGACCGCATCCTTACCCTGCGCGTAGGCCGCTAACAGTGCCTTGTCGCACAGCAGGTTAATGCGGCGCGCTCGGCCATCCGAGACCTTTACCAAGTGCGAGAGAGCGAGCGGCGTAAACAGGCGCGCGCTGGTCCAGCCTGCGGCACGCAGACGGTGATCAATGTAGGCACTGATTTCGTCAGCGTGCAGCCGCTCAAGGTCGAAGCGGTGAATCACTCGGTCTCTGAGTTGCCGCAGTTTGGGCTCGGCGAGCAAGTCGTCAAGTTCAGGCTGCCCAAACAGCATGATATTGACCAGCTTGTGCTGCCCGGTTTCGATATTTGAAAGCAGGCGCACCTCTTCAAGCGATTCGATGGGCATGGTGTGCGCCTCGTCGATGACGAGCAGCACCCGCTGACCGCTGGCATGCCGGCGCAACAGTTCCTGTTGCAAGGCAGCAAGCTTGCCTTCCATGGACGCCACCAGGCCAGTCAGGCCCAGATCGCGTGATATGGCCTCGATGATCTCGTCCCGGCTGAAAAACGGGTTGGCCAAGTAAACCGCGCACACGTCAGAGGGGAGTTTGCCGATCATGAGGCGAGCCAACAAGGTTTTGCCACTACCAACCTCGGCCACCATGGTGGTAATGCCTTCATCGTGTGTGGCCACATGGAGCAGCGCAGACAGGATGTCCCCCCGACGCCCCCCAGAAAAGAAGAAATCAGGGTCGGGTGTGATCTGAAAAGGGGGTCTTTTGAGACCGAAGTGATCCAAGTACAGGCTTGACATCATCGAAGTGTACAGGTCGCTCTGACGGCCAAGGTGTGTCGAGCCTTGGGGTTTATACTCAAACCGCGGAGCTTGCCTTGACACGGCGAAGCGCCGTGTGGACCGAGTTCGATTACCAGGATTTTTGCCCGTCATGCTTAAACGCATCAGCGTTAAACAGTTGACAATTGGAATGCATATCAAGGAGTTTTGTGGCTCCTGGATGGAGCATCCTTTTATTCGGTCATCGTTTTTGTTGTCTAACGAGAAAGATCTGGGCGTCATTCTGACCAGTGGTATCAAAGAGGTCTGGATCGACAGCAGCAAGGGACTGGATGTACCCGTCTCTGTTCCCGCCGTTTCTGAAAAGCAAGCCCAAATTGAAATCGATGCCACATTGGAGCTGGTGGCGTTGGGTGGCAGGAGCATGGCGCCTGTGTCTATTGAACGTGAAGTTGAGCGTGCAGCCCTGATTTGCAATCAATCTAAGCAAGCCATGGTGTCCATGTTTGAAGAGGCGCGTATGGGCAACAGCGTCGACGTTGGTGGGGCGAAGGAACTTGTTGAGGAAATTTCTGACTCGGTCATGCGAAACCCGGGTGCCCTGATCAGTCTGGCTCGGCTCAAGTCGGTGGACGACTACACCTATATGCATTCGGTGGCCGTGTGCGCCATGATGGTGGTGCTGGCCAAACAGCTGGGTCTTGACGAAGCAAAAACCCGTTTGGCGGGATTGGCCGGGTTGATGCACGACCTGGGTAAGGCCGCTATGCCGCCTTCGGTCCTGAACAAGCCTGGAAAATTGACTGAGGCTGAGTTTGAAATCATCAAAAGCCACCCGGTCAAAGGCCATGCGATGCTGCTCATGAGTGACAACTTTGACGCCGAAACCCGTGACGTTTGCCTCCACCACCACGAAAAAGTGGATGGTTCAGGTTATCCAGAGGGGCTCAAGGGTGACGGTATCAGTCTGATGGCCAAAATGGGCGCTGTCTGTGATGTCTACGACGCGATCACCTCCAACCGGCCCTACAAAATCGGATGGGATCCGGCCGAGTCCCTGCGGAAAATGGCGGAGTGGTCGAACGGGCATTTTGATCAAAAGGTGTTTCAGGCCTTTGTCAAGAGCATGGGCATCTACCCGGTGGGCTCACTGGTTTTGATGAACTCTGGCCGAATCGGTGTGGTGACGGCGCAATCCGCAAAGTCGCTCATAACACCGCAGATCAAGGTGTTTTATTCAACCAAAAGCCACATGCGGATCACGCCTGAAATTCTTGACCTGTCAAGAAGCGGCAGTACCGACAAGATCGCGGGTCGCGAAGACCCAGCCAAATGGCGTTTTCCTGATCTGGACGAATTGTGGTCGGGTTTACCGCAGTTGAAGCGCTGAAGTCGTGAGCTTGCGCGAAGGGTCAGCGGCGCCAATCTTGGCTGACCGCGCCCCAGCGCTCACGTCAGCAGCCCCGGGTGATGGGCATTTCGACAGGCTTCGGGTTGACGGCGTACTTGCCCAACTCCATCTTCGCAATGGCATTGCGGTGCACTTCGTCCGGGCCGTCGGCAAACCGCAGCGTGCGGGCGTTGACATAACTGTAGGCCAGGGGGAAGTCGTCGCACATGCCGCCGCCACCGTGCACCTGAATGGCCCAGTCGATCACCTCACAGGCAATGTTTGGCGCAACCACCTTGATCATGGCAATTTCATTTTTGGCAAATTTGTTGCCGCCTACGTCCATCATCCAGGCGGCTTTCAGGGTCAGTAGCCGGGCCATGTCGATCTTGCAGCGGGCTTCGGCGATTCGCTCTTGCGTCACGGTTTGCGATGCTACTGTTTTGCCAAATGCCACGCGTGATGAGGCGCGCTTGCACATCAACTCAAGTGCCCGCTCAGCGAGACCAATCAAGCGCATGCAGTGGTGGATTCGTCCGGGCCCAAGCCGGCCTTGGGCGATTTCAAAGCCACGGCCTTCGCCCAGCAAGATGTTGCTGGCTGGCACGCGCACATTGTCAAAAACCACCTCCATATGCCCATGAGGCGCATCGTCGTAGCCCATCACATTGAGTGGCCGGATCACCTTCATGCCTGGTGTGTTAGCCGGCACCAGAACCATGCTTTGCTGCGAGTGGCGAGGAGCGTCCGGGTTGGTCTTGCCCATGGTGATAAAGATGGCACAGCGCGGGTCGCCGGCGCCCGATGTCCACCACTTGCGGCCGTTGATGACATACGCGTCGCCATCGCGCTCGATCCGCGTGGCAATGTTGGTAGCGTCGCTGGACGCGACATCAGGCTCGGTCATGGCAAAGGCCGAGCGGATCTGACCCTCAAGCAGGGGCTTGAGCCAACGCGCCTTGTCCTGCTCTGAGCCATATCGCGCGATGGTTTCCATGTTGCCAGTGTCGGGCGCCGAGCAGTTGAACGCCTCGCTTGCCCACATCACACGGCCCATGATTTCTGCTAGCGGCGCGTACTCTTGATTGGTCAGGCCGGCGCCGTCGTAGCCCGAGGCAGCGGCACTGTCAACTGGCAGAAATAGGTTCCACAGGCCGGCCGAGCGAGCCTTCAGCTTGAGTTTTTCAATGGTCTGCAGTGGCGTCCAGCGCTTGCCAGCTTCGCTGTTGGCCGCAATCTCGGCGTGGTAGGCGCTTTCTGCCGGGTAGATGTGCTCGTCCATGAAGGCCTGAAGCTGGGCTTGTAGTTCTTTGGTTTTGGGTGAGTAGTCGAAGTCCATGGAATCTCCAGTAGTGTCGATTGACAAGAATTTTGCGTTTGGTTTCAGGTCCGCTGGGCGAACTGCCAGGCCATCTGCGCCAATGGCTTGGCACCGGCAGCTGAGTTGACCGCCTGCGCACTGGCTGCCGTGCCGGCCTCAACCCGCTTGGCAATGCCTTGCAGGATGGCGGCCAGTCGAAACAGGTTGTAGGCAAGGTAAAAGTTCCAGTCGGCCTTGAGCGCATCCGGTGTCGTGAGGCCGGTGCGCTCGCAGTAACTGCGGATGTAAGCGTCTTCGGTGGGGATACCGAGGCTGCCCACATCAAGCCCGCCAATGCCGCGGAATGCGCCGGGCGGGATATGCCAGGCCATGCAGTGGTAGCTGAAATCGGCCATTGGATGCCCCAGCGTGGACAGCTCCCAGTCCAGCACGGCGATGATGCGCGGCTCTGTGGGGTGAAACATCAAGTTGTCAAGGCGGAAGTCGCCGTGCACGATGCTGACCATATGCTCAGCCCGGGCCATGGCCGGGATATGCTGAGGCAACCAAGCCATCAATTCATCCATTTCAGGGATCGGCTGGGTGATCGATGCGACATATTGCCGGCTCCAGCGGCCAATTTGCCGCTCAAAATAATTGCCGGGCTTGCCAAAGCCGGCCAGTCCGCGCTCGGTAAATTTAACTTTGTGCAATGCCGCGATGACACGATTCATTTCGGCGTAGATGGCGCCACGTTCGGTCACGGTCATTCCGGGTAGGGTCTGGTCCCATAGGATTCGCCCGGGCATGAACTCCATGATGTAGAAGGCGCGGCCAATCACTGACTCGTCTTCGCACAGGCAGTGCATGCGGGGTACGGGCACATCGGTACCCTGCAAGCCGCTCATCACTGCAAATTCGCGCTCAATGGCATGGGCAGAGGGCAGCAGCTTCGCCACCGGTCCCGGCTTGGCCCGCATCACATAGGTGCCAGAAGCTGCGATGAGCTTGTATGTCGGGTTGGACTGACCACCCTTGAAGGATTCGACAGAGAGTGGTCCTTTGAACCCGGGCAGGGAAGCCTCCAGCCACACGCAGAGGGCATCGGTGTCAAACGCCTGCTGTGTCGGCACGGGCCGGGTGCCAACAAAATGTTCAAATTCACTCATAGATAAGTTCTGGTGTACAGGCTATTACCTGTCGGCGTCAATGATTTGCATCAAGGTCTCACGGTTGCGAATCACCAAGCCGCCGGGTTCTATGCGGATGGCCTCTTCGCGCTCCATGGACTTGAGCTCCTGATTCACACGCTGGCGGGATGCGCCCAGCAGCTGCGCCAATTCTTCCTGTGCCAATTGCAGCCCAATGCGTATCTCTCGGCCATCGCTCAGTGAAGGCACGCCATAGCTGCGAACCAGATGCAGCAGTTGTTTGGCCAAACGCGCCCGCAGCGGCAAGGTGTTCAAGTCTTCGACCAAACCGTAGAGTTGGCGTATGCGTCTGGCATGCAGACGCAGCAGTGCTTCGTAGAGTTCTGCATGAAGGGCCAAAATTTTCTTGAAATCCGCCTTGGCCACACAAAGGATGGTGCTGTCGCCATGCGCGTAGGCGTCGTGCGTGCGCCGGTCGCCGTCGAAAATTGACACATCGCCGAACCAGATGCCCGGCTCCACGTATGTCAGTGTGATCTGCTTGCCTGAGATCGAGGTTGAGCTGACCCGCACCGCACCCCGTGCACAGGCGATCCATTCCTCTGGCGGCTCGCCTCGGGCGGCGATCAACTCGCTGTCCTTGAAACGTTTGACGTAGGCGCATCGGAGTATGTCGTGACGCAGGGATGGGGATAAGGACGCAAACCAGCGACCGGAATTGATCGCTTCACGTTCTTCGATGGTAAGAATGGGATCGTCCATGGCCTGTCTTGTGGGTGACTTAAAACTGCTTGATTGTCGCGCGCGGGACCAGGCTCCCAACGGGACGCTGGAGGCCAAGTCTACTGATAGTTTGGCGTTGTCTTGTTGAGAAACGCAGTGATGCCGATGCCGGCGTTGGCATGATGGAGGTTGTTGACAAAGTGGTCGCGCTCCTGGTCTAACTGCTGGTTCAGGTCTTGCCCGCAGGCCTGCCGTGTCAAGGTCTTGATGCTGGCCAAGGCATTGGGGGCACGGCCGTTGAGCCTTTCAGCCAACGCCATGGCCATCTTTAGCGCGGCCCCACTCGGACCGACCTGATTGACCACGCCAAGTTCTTGCAGCCGCTGGGCACTGATTCGGCTGCCGCTCATCAGGAGTTCAGTCGCCAGTTGTCGGGGCAGGGCTTGCGCCAGGTTCCAACTGCCACCGCCATCGGGTGATAGGGCAACTGAACTGTAGGCCATGACCAGGACTGCGTCATCGGCTGCGACCAGCAGGTCGCAGGCCAGTGCCAATGAAAAGCCTGCGCCGGCTGCCGCACCTTCCACCGCTGCGATCACGGGTTTTGGGCAGTGAGCGATTGACCTGATCCATTGGTGCAGGCCGTCGATGCTTTGGGCCTGGACTGCAGGCGCTTCGGCTCGGTTGGCCTGCAGGCGCTGCAAGTTGCCCCCAGCGCTGAAGACTCCACCTGCTCCTGTGATAACGATCGAGCGGATGCCGGCATCCGCACTGGCCATTGTGAGAGCGTCCTGCCCCGCTTCATAGATCTCTGGCGCGAGTGCATTGCGGTACTCTGGGTTTGAAATGGTCAGGATCAGGGTCTGGCCTGAGCGGCTTTGATGGAGTTCGGCAGCCATGAGGACGTCAGTCTTCGACGTGCAACAAACTTAGGCCAATTGCGCCGCGCCGCCGTAACCAGGGGCTGGGTCGGTAGCGAGGGTCCCCGTAAACGGTCTGCATGTTGAACAGTACTTCCAGCACGTTGGTCGGCCCCAACAGATTGCCCAGGGCCAGCGGCCCGCTGGGGTAACCCAGACCAAGGGTGACCGCTGTTTCAAGGTCGTTAGGTGAACAAATACCCTGCTGACAAATGTCGCTGGCAATGTTGACAATGGTTGCGACCACCCGTTGCGTCACAAAGCCACCACTGTCGCGGATCACACTGACCGGCTTGCCATCGCGCGCAAACAGGGCATGAGCGGCTTGACGCATGTCGAGCCGAGTGGCCGGATTGGTCGCCAGAACTCGGCGACGTGTTGTGGCGTCGTCCACCAGCATGTCAATGCCGACGGTGCGAGCCGGGTCGAGGCGCTCCACCACGGCCACTGTGGTGATGTCAAAACCCAGCGGTGCCACCAGACTCAGTGCCTGCGGCGACGGCGATGCGCCCGTTTCTATGCGGGCACCGAGGTTTTTGACCAGCAGCAGCAACTCAGCCCGTCGTGCTGCGCGCGGTGACACCCAGACCGGTGGTAGATCTTCGACCGTTGGCGCAATGGCCTCGGGGCTGATCTGAGCGACGCCCTGTTGGTAGCTGTAAAAACCCTCGCCCACTTTTTTCCCGAGCAGGCCACCTGCGAGCCGCTGTGCCGTGATCACGCTCGGCCGGTACCTCGGCTCCTCGTAGTATTGGTGGTAAACCGATTCCATCACCGGGTGGGACACGTCAAGCGCGGTGAGGTCCATCAGTTCAAACGGACCGAGCTTGAAGCCAATTTGGTCTTTTAGGATGCGATCGACCGTCACGAAGTCGGCCACGCCCTCGCTCACCAGTCGCAATGACTCCGTGCCGTAACCACGCCCGGCATGGTTGACAATGAAGCCGGGGGTATCTTGAGCCCTTACTGGCGTGTGGCCCATCTGCTTGGCAAACGCGGACAAAGCGTCGCACACCGTTGCGTCAGTCTTCAGGCCGGCGATCACCTCAACCACCTTCATCAGCGGCACAGGATTGAAAAAGTGAAAGCCCGCCAGCCGTTGCGGCCGATTGAGCCGAGCGCCCAGCGCTGTGATCGACAGCGAAGACGTGTTGCTGGCCAGCACGGCATCGGGCGCCAGCAGTTCCTCGAGTTGACAAAAAAGGTCGGCCTTGGCGTCAAGCCGTTCCACAATTGCTTCGATCACCAGTTGGCAGTGGGCCAGTTGGGCCAAGGAAGCCACGGTGCCCAGGCGTGACTTGTAGCTTGCAACCTGAGCCGGTTCCAACCGGCCCTTGTCCTGAAGCTTGTCCCATTGTGTAAAGACCGCCGTTTGCGCTGCCGCGCTGGCGCTGGATTGGGTGTCGAACAGCAAGACGCTGCTGCCCGCCTGGGTCGCCAACTGGGCTATACCGCGGCCCATGGCCCCGGCGCCAATAATGCCGACCTGTGAAAAATGGGGGATCATCATTTAGATTGTGGCAAGCATATGGGCCAGAGCAGATAGGGGACGACTCGCCGGCGCCCAGCGTTAATCAGCGACGAACCTGCAGCGCGCCCGGGTTGACGATGTTGGTCGGCGTGCCTTTGATGAAGTTAATGACGTTGTCAAACGCTGCGCTGAAGTACAACTCGTAGCTGTTTTGCTCGACGTAGCCGATGTGGGGCGTGCAAATGCAGTTCTCTAGCCGCAGAAGGGCGTGGCCCTGCAACATGGGCTCGGACTCAAACACGTCGACCGCGGCCATGCCCGGACGGCCGCGGTTGAGTGCCGCCATCAGAGCATTGGGCTCAATCAACTCGGCGCGTGAAGTGTTGACGAGAACGGCGGTGGGCTTCATCTTCGACAGGTCGTCCAGCCGCACCGTGCCCCGGGTGTCTTCAGACAGTCGCAGGTGGAGCGAGAGCACATCACACTGCGCGAAGAAGTCGTCCCGGCTGCTGGCGGCTTCAAAGCCATCGACGACAGCGCGTTCACGCGACGAGTCACGGCCCCAGACCACAACCTTCATGCCAAAGGCCTCGCCATAGCCAGCCACTAATTGCCCGATTTTCCCGTAGCCCCAGACGCCCAGTGTTTTGCCCTTGAGCAATGTGCCGACGCCAAAATTGGGGGGCATAGCGCCCGACTTCAAGCCGGACTGCTGCCAGACCCCATGCTTAAGGTTGGCAATGTAGTGAGGTAAGCGGCGCATGGCGGCCATGATCAATGCCCAAGTAAGCTCCGCCGGTGCGGTGGGCGAGCCAGTGCCGTCTGCTACGGCTATGCCCCGCTCGGTGCAGGCTGCCACGTCCACATGGGGTCCGATTTTGCCGGTTTGTACCACCAGTTTCAGCTTGGGCAACTTTTCAATCAAGGCCCGCGGCAGGTGGGTGCGCTCCCGATTCAGCACAATCACATCGGCGTCCTTGAGGCGGACGGACAGTTGACCCAGGCCCTTGACGGTGTTGGTGTAAACCTTTGCCTGGTAGGGTTCAAGCCGGGCTGCGCATGCCAGTTTTCTGACGGCGTCTTGGTAGTCATCAAGGATCACAATGTTCATGGGAGAGATTGTGCCTTGGCAGGACAGGCTCCCGAGGCTGCGGTGCAATTTCTTGCATTAAGTGCCCCGTGGCTGGGAAGCTGACCCAACCGGCTAGCCGAGAGTTGCCAGTTTATTGGCAGGCAGATTCGCGTGCGACCAATCGGTCAAGCTCGGCGCAGACATCGGCCATGCGGCCAGACATGACCATTCGGCCCACATGACTGGCGGGCTGACCAGACTCGACGATGCGTTCTATGCGCAGTGGCCGTGCACGGTGTGTTTGAGCATGATAAATGCCTCTAGCCCTTGTCGCCATTGGTCTGTATGCTATCGAATTAGGAGTCTTCGGCCGGAGTGTGGCCTGGACGCTTGGCGCTTGTTGGGCGCGGCTTGGGCTTGGGTGGGGTAAAAGCAAGCGCGCCCAGGCTTGAACAGGGGACATCAGGTCAGAAAACGCGAGGAGGGCAATGCTCATGGGTTGGGTCCTTGGCTGATCACATCAGCATGGTGTTGCGGATCAGGCCAACGGCCAGTCCTTCGATTTCAAACGGCTCACCTGGCTCGACCACGATGGTTTGGTAGTCGGGGTTTTCAGGATGCAACTCAATTTGGTCCTTGTTGCGCCGGAAACGTTTGACGGTGACTTCGTCGCCAAGGCGGGCGACCACGATTTGTCCATTTTTGGCGTCTTTGGTGGCTTGCACAGCCAATAAGTCGCCGTCCATGATGCCGGCATCGCGCATAGACATGCCCCTTACCTTGAGCAGGTAGTCGGGTTTGCGCTGGAACAAGCTGTTTTCCAGGTAATAGGTTTGGTCGACATGCTCTTGCGCGAGAATCGGCGAGCCGGCGGCAACCCGTCCAATCAGTGGCAAGGCCAGTTGGGCAAAGCCCGGTAGGGGCTGCGAGTACTGCTTGCTGCGTAACGCATTGATGGAGCGCATGGCATCGCTTCTGAGCCGGATGCCGCGTGACGTGCCGCTCACCAACTCGATGACGCCTTTGCGGGCCAAGGCTTGCAAGTGCTCTTCGGCGGCGTTGGCTGACTTGAAGCCCAACTCGGTCGCGATTTCGGCTCGCGTGGGTGGTGCGCCGGTGCGGGCAATGGCGCTCTGGATCAAATCCAGGATTTGTTGTTGGCGGGCGGTCAGTTTGGGGCTCTCAAGCATGGCGACTCCTGGGCGGTGATGTGCGTTGCTGGGCGGTAAAGCACTGGTTTCATATCCAGTAACTGTATTTTTAACCAGTTTTATAAAGTTTGCAATAGATGGCCACAAAAATAGTTGAAAAGATCGTGGTGCTGGGCACTGGAGGCACGATTGCCGGGGTGGCCAGTCATCGGTCTGATAATTTGGCGTACGCTGCAGCGCAGTTGTCGGTGGCCGAATTGTTGCGAGGGGTTCAAGGCATGGCTGACGCGTTGGCCGGTTGTTCTCTGGTCTCGGAGCAGGTGGCGCAGCTAGACAGCAAGGACATGACGTTTGCCGTCTGGCAGCAACTTGCGTTGCGCGTGGACCACCATCTTGCGCAGGATGATGTCCGGGGTATCGTGATCACCCATGGCACTGACACACTGGAAGAGACCGCTTACTTTCTGCTGTCGGTTTTGCCCTTGGCGGCTCTGGCACGCAAACCGGTAGTACTGACTTGCGCCATGCGACCGGCCACCGCGCTATCGCCGGATGGCCCACAGAATCTGCTGGATGCGGTCGCCGTGGCCGGGGTATCCGGCGCCTGTGGTGTGCTGGCAGTCTGTGCCGGCGTGTTGCACCGTGCGCTGGATGTGCAAAAAGTCCATCCCTATCGGCTCGACGCGTTCGGATCTGGGGATGCCGGGCCGCTTGGCTATGTAGAAGAAGGTGTCATTCGCCTCGTGAAAAATTGGCCTTCAGCCCTTGTCGGATCAAGCGAAGGAGCTATGCATTCGATAGCAAGTGTCAGTCGCTGGCCCAGGGTGGAACTGGTTCTGAGCCATGCCGGGGCCAGTAGTGCAGTGGTGGACGCACTGTTGGCTCCAGGCCACACTGGGCTGGAGCCGCTGCGGGGGCTGGTGGTAGCGGGCACCGGTAACGGCTCATTGCACCAGGATTTGGAAGCCGCGTTGCTGCGTGCACAAGCCGGTGGGGTGCGTGTCCTGCGCTCGACCCGGTGCGCCTTGGGGCGAGTGCTGCCAATACCAGGGCAGCGCTTACCCGATTCGACTGGTTTGTCACCAGTCAAGGCCCGAATTGCCCTGATGCTGGCGCTACTGGACTGAGCTTTAACTGGCCAGCGCCGCGAAAGCGCGTGCCTTGATCTCGTCCACACTGCCGCTGCCGCTGATGGCACGGTACTGGGGTGCGTCACTGGCGCCGGTGCGTGCCCATTCGCTGTAGTAATCGACCAAGGGCCGGGTTTGGGCGTTGTAGACCTCGAGCCGTTTCTTGACGGTCTCTTCCTGGTCATCGGCACGTTGGATCAGGGGCTCGCCGGTGGCGTCATCCAGTCCGGCAGCCTTGGGGGGGTTGAATTTGACGTGGTAGGTTCTGCCGGAGGCCGGGTGGGAGCGGCGACCGCTCATGCGTTCAACAATGGCGTCAAAAGGCACGTCGATTTCCAGCACATAGTCCAAATTCACACCAGCAGCCTTCATGGCATCGGCCTGCGGTAGGGTGCGTGGGAAGCCATCAAACAAAAAGCCACCGGCGCAATCGGCTTGCGCCAGGCGCTCTTTCACCAGATTGACGATCAGGTCGTCACTGACCAAGCCACCGGACTCCATCACTTGCTTGGCCTGCAGGCCAAGTGGGGTGCCCGCCTTGACGGCAGCGCGCAGCATGTCGCCAGTTGAAATTTGGGGGATAGCGTATTTTTGGCAGATGAAGGTGGCTTGTGTTCCTTTTCCAGCGCCGGGAGCGCCCAACAGAATGAGTCTCATGCTTGTCCTTGGAATAATTTGAGTCAGGCCACATGGCCAAGGTGGCCGCCTGTCAAACGGTTACACCCCTTTTGGAGAATAGCACGCACAGCTTTTGCCTGGCTGACAAGGCCACCGTCAAGACCCGACGGTTCAGCGGGTGATCAGGCGCCTGACCCGAGCCAGGTCCTGAGGCGTATCAACGCCGAGGCCCGGTGGCTTCAGGGTTACATGGACGGCGATCCGGTGGCCGTGCCACATGGCCCGCAGCTGTTCCAGCGCCTCGGTGGTCTCAATGGGTGCTTGCGCCAGTTTGGGAAACTGGCGCAGAAAGCCCGCTCGGTAACCATAGATGCCGATGTGGCGCAGTGCCTGTGGCTGGGTTGGCAGGCCTGTCGCCTCAGCGCCAGCGGCGTTCTGTGGTTTGTCCCGCCAGTGCGGAATGGGTGCGCGGCTGAAATAAAGCGCCAGGCCCTGCACGTCGAGCACCACCTTCACCACATTAGGGTTGCGAAAGTCGGCCTCGTTGTCGATGGCGTGGGCGGCTGTACTCATGCTGGCCTGGGGCTGCTCGGTCAGCAGCTTTGCCACGGCACCAACCAGATCCGGGTCTATCAGCGGCTCGTCCCCCTGCACGTTGACCACGATGTGCTCATCGGCCAAGCCCAGCAAGCTACTGGCTTCAGCCAGGCGATCACTGCCGGAGGGATGGTCATGGCGCGTCATCACAGCTTCGACGCCATGGGCAGCGCAGGCCGCCATGACGTCTGCGCTGTCAGTAGCCACCACAACGCGGGGCTGGCCGCCAAGGGGTTGGCCGAGCAGCACGCGCTGCGCCACCCTCACCACCATGGGCAGACCACCAATGTCGGCCAGGGGCTTGTTGGGCAGCCGGGTAGAGGCCAGTCGTGCCGGTATAAGGACCGTGAAGCTCACAGGCCAAGCTCCTCGTCGCTCAAGGTGCGTGCTTCGTTTTCCAGCAAGATCGGGATGCCGTCGCGCACCGGGTACGCCAGGCGTGCACTTCGCGAGGCCAGTTCCTGTTTGTCGCGGTCATAGGTGAGTGGGCCCTTGGTGACCGGGCAAACCAGCAATTCAAGTAGTCGAGTGTCCATCGGGCGATGATAGCTTTGCTGGCAGACTGGCCTTGAGCCATTGGTCAAGCCGCGCCAGGCAGGCCGGCTCCAGCGTCAGCAGCAGGGGTACCGCCAAGGCCCGCGGCCACTTAGGCCACAGTTTGGCGGCATCTTTTTCGGTACAAATCACGCTGTAGCCCTTGAATTCATTGGTGTTTAAGCTATTGAAATCATAGTGATCTGGCAGCATGATCGTGTGCGCCAACGACAAACCGCGAGCGCGCAGCATGTCGAAGAACTCGTCTGGTCGGGCGATGGCCGCCAGCGCCAGCAGCGGCGGCTGACCGGGTTCGGCCAATTTATACAGGGGTACGGTCGAGCCATCCTGTTGCCATGCCAGTGGCGCCAGTTGTCGGTGGGCACGAAAGCCGGCAAAGGTGGGTTTTAGGCCAGTGTGCAGAATCAGGTCCACCGGGCGTGGCCAAGGCTCCCGCAGCGGGCCGGCCGGCAATAGCAGCCCGTTGCCGATACCGCGGTCATCAAAAACGCAGATCTCAAAATCCCGGTGCAGCGCGGCGTGCTGCAAGCCATCGTCGGCCACGATCAAGTCGGTATCCGGGTAATTGGCTAACAATGCGGCGGCAGCTTGTGTGCGGTGCTCGGCCACCATGACAGGCACCCCGGTGCTGCGCCTAATCAGAACTGGTTCATCACCCACGTCCCCCGGCCGGCTGTCGGGCAGCACCTCCATGCAGCCGCGGCTGCGACGTCCGTAGCCGCGCGAGATCACGCCCACGCGCAGGCCCCGTTGACGAAGATGCTGGACCAGGGCCATCACCACCGGCGTCTTGCCGGCGCCCCCGACCACCACATTACCCACCACCACCACGGGCACCTTGAAGCGTTGCGTCGTCAAACAACCCAGGCGGTAGAGCAGGCGACGGCCTGTAAAGAGGGTCCGGTAAATCAGGCTGAGCGGCCAGAGCAAGCAGGCTAAAGTACCGCGGCGGGCCCAACTGCGGGTAAGAATCAGCTGCCATCGCAATCCTTGGGCTGCTGCGGTCATGGCCTCATGGTGTCCTGTTGGTGCTGGAGGACTGTGTGGCAAAGGTAATTTGGATCAGGCCAGCGCGCCGTGCGGCTTCCATCACACTGATGACGGACTGATGGCGAGCGCTGGCATCCGCAGAAATAAGCAGAACAGTCTCGCGCCCGGCATTGGCGCCTTCAGTGAGAGCTCGCGCAAGAGATTCCACACTTCGCCCAGCCACCGGCACTTTGTTCACGGTGTAGGCGCCATCTGCCGTCACACCGACCAACACCTCTTTGGCGCGGTCGCGCGGCGCGTCGGCATCGGCCACCGGGAGGGTCAGTTGAAGCTCAGTGAATTTGCTGTAGGTGGTGGACAGCATCAAGAAAATAAGGACGACCAGCAGCACATCGATGAACGGAATCAGGTTTATTTCGGGCTCATCGCGCGACCGTTGTCGAAAATTCATGGGCGACGCTCCATCAGCGCCGCAAATGGTTGAGTTGGCGTACCAAACGCTCGGACGCCAGTTCCAGCGTCAGCAGGAAGCCATCGACCCGCGCTCTGAAATACCGCCAGAAAATAAGCGATGGAATCGCTACGATCAGCCCGAAAGCCGTGTTGTAGAGGGCAACCGATATGCCGTGCGCCAGTTGCGCAGGGTTGCCGCCCGTCGCGCCACCCGTGGGAGTCTGGGCGCCAAAAATTTCGATCATGCCGACCACCGTACCGAACAGGCCCATCAGCGGCGCGGCAGAGGCGATGGTGGCCAAGGCGCTCAGGTAGCGCTCCAGGCGGTGGGCCACCAGCCGGCCGGTACCCTCCATGACAGCGCGCAGGTCCTGCTCGCTGCAGCGCGGGTTGCTGTTCAGGGCGCGCAGGCCGCTGGCCAGTACCTCGCCCAGTGCCGATGTTTGCTCCAGGTGATTGACCACGTCCGGCGGCGGTACCGAGGTCCGCGTGACGCTCAGCACTTCTGCGAGAAGCCGCGGCGGTGCAATTTTGACCGTGCGCAGGCTGATGAAGCGCTCAATCACCAAGGCCAGGGCCAACACGGAACAGGCGAGCAGCGGCCAGATTGGCCAGCCAGCTGCTTGTATGATGGAAAACAAAAGGACTCCCAGTTCGATGAAATGCCCTTCAATTATGGACCATCAACTTCAGCGGACCTGCCGCGCCAGCGGGCGGTCAGGCGTGACGCGCCAGCACGGTCATGAGCGTTGGCATGGCTGAGGTCGGTCAGTTGGGCGCGGTCGGTCGGGTCTGGGAGGTGGGCGCGCTCTGCCACGCCATCGCCGACGCACTGGAGGCCCGTTTCAACCCGGTCACCGTCCGTGGCGAGATATCGGGTTTTTCGCGCGCCTCCAGTGGCCACTGCTATTTTTCGCTCAAGGACGCCAGCGGCCAGCTCAGATGTGCCATGTTCCGCCGGGCGGCGGGCCTGCTGGCTTTTTCGCCGCGTGACGGCGAGCTCGTTGAGCTGCGCGGCCGCCTAAGTGTCTATGAGCCGCGCGGTGACCTGCAACTGGTGGTGGAGAGCATGAGCCGGGCAGGGCAGGGTGCCTGGTACGAACAGTTTCTTAAATTACGTGCCAGGCTGGAGGCCGAAGGGCTGTTTGATGCCGGTCGTAAACGCCCGCTGCCCCTGATGCCACGCAGTATTGGTGTCGTGACTTCTCTGGGTGCGGCCGCCCTGCATGACGTGGTCAGTGCCCTGCAGCGGCGTGTGCCGCACATTCCAGTGGTCGTGGCACCGTCATCAGTGCAGGGGGTCAGTGCGCCAGCTGAGCTGATCGCCGCGCTCACCAACCTGTACCGGCTTACCGAGACCGGGCGAAGCCCGAGTCCGGTTTCGCCAGACAAAGCCGAAGTTCGCCCAACCCCTATGGTCGATGTCATTTTGCTGGTGCGTGGCGGCGGATCGATTGAGGACTTGTGGGCATTTAACGATGAACAGCTGGCCCGGACCATCATTCGTAGTCCAGTGCCAGTGGTCAGCGGGGTCGGTCATGAGACTGATTTCAGTATTGCCGACTTTGTGGCTGACCTGCGAGCCCCCACTCCCACCGCTGCCGCTGAACTGGTGGCGCAGCCGCAAGAGGTCTGGCAGGGAGCGCTTGCCATACTTGATCGCCGGTTGCAGACGGCCGCCTTTCGGTGGCTCGACGCGCAAGCCCAACGACTGGACCTGACGGCTGGCCGTCTTGGCCGGCCCTCCGCGCGGGTGGCAAGCCAGCGCTTGTGGCTGGCCTCAGCCGGGCAGCGGCTGCAGGTCTTTTCAATGCATTTTTTAGACCAGAAGCAGCGGACGCTGGATGCGTTGCAGGCGCGATTGCCCGAGGCGGTAAGCCGACGGTTTGGCCGGCAACAGGAGCGGTTGGACCGCGCCGCGCTTCGCCTGGGGCTGCTCGATCCGTCTCTGGTGTTGCGACGCGGCTACGCCTGGTTGACCGACACACAGGGCCGAACGGTGACCAGCGTGCGGCAGATCACGATGGGCCAAGCCGTGCGGGCCACCCTTGCGGATGGCGAGGTTGATTTAAATGTGTCAAATTTGCCCTGAACAAAGTTTCTACAATTACTGCCTGTAATAACCCACCTCACGAGGATCTCATGGAACACACCCTACCCGCACTGCCTTATGCCATCGACGCCCTGGCACCCCATTACTCCCGCGAAACCCTGGAGTTCCACCACGGCAAGCACCACAACGCTTATGTGGTGAACCTGAACAACCTTCAAAAAGGCACCGATTTTGAAAATATGGCTCTGGAAGACATCATCAAGAAGTCCAGCGGCGGTGTTTACAACAACTCGGCCCAGATCTGGAACCATACTTTTTTCTGGAATTGCATGAAACCCAACGGCGGCGGCGAACCCGGCGGCGCGTTGGCAGCGGCCATCAATGCCAAGTGGGGCTCTTATGCAGGCTTCCGCGAAGCCTTTGTCAAGTCGGCGGTCGGTAACTTTGGCTCGGGCTGGACCTGGCTGGTGAAAAAATCTGACGGTGCCGTTGACATTGTGAACATGGGCGCGGCAGGGACACCGCTGACCACTGCTGATAAAGCCCTGCTGACGGTGGACGTGTGGGAACACGCCTATTACATTGACTACCGCAACATGCGTCCCAAATTTGTCGAGACTTACTTGGACAAACTGGTGAACTGGGAATTTGTGGAATCCAACTTCGCCTGAGCGAAGCTTAAGCTGTAAAAAAACCGCCTACAAGGCGGTTTTTTTTGAGTAATTTTGGGTTCTAGCCCTTGCTGCATATGGTTTTCTTGCTACATAAAATATAGCGCTAGCGACTTTCAAACGGTTTGCCGCCCAGTTTGAAGCCAGCCTTGATGCCCTTCTTGGCAAACCATCCCTGGTTCATCTCAAGCACATAGCGCACGGGTTGAGCGGAGCAGTGGGAGTCGGTGGTTTGCGGCTTCATGTCGGCCAGGTTGACAATGGTGCCGTCGTCGGCGACAAATGCCGCCGTCAGCGGCAGCAGGGTGTTTTTCATCCAGAAGCATTGCGGACTGGCCTGCTCAAACACAAACAACATGCCCTCAGCCACCGGCATCTCGCGGCGGAACATCAGACCGGTTGAGCGTTGCTCTGGCGTCGCAGCCACTTGAGCGTCAATCAGGTGCATGCCGGCCGATAACTTGGTCCGCGGCAGGTCCGTTTGGGGCGCGGTCTGCGCATGGCTGAGCTGGCCGAAGAGGGCGGCCCAGCTGATCAATCCGATGGCGATAGTGTTCATAATTAGATTTTGCCCCAAGGGCAGACCATGCCAGACAAAAAAAAGCCCGCGGCTGCGGGCTTTCTTTCGATCAGTCAGAAATTACTTCTTGACTTCTTCTTTTTTGGCAGCAGGCTTGGCTTCAGCCTTGGCTTTCTTGGCGGCTTCTTTTTCTTCTTTGGCTTTTTTGGCAGCAGCGGCTTTATCGTCCTTGGCTTTTTGGGCTGCAGCAGCCTTTTCTTCCTTGGCCTTCTTGGCAGCAGCAGCTTTTTCAGCCTTGGCATCTACCTTGGCTTCAGCCTTTGCAGGTGCAGCAGCAGCGGGGGCGGCAGCGGCAGGAGCGGTTGCAGCAGCAGGAGCAGCAGGAGCAGCAGCTTTGGCTGGTGCAGCCGTCTGGGCCGAAGCAGCAACGACGAAGAGACCAGCGATCAGAGCAGAGATAAGTTTGTTCATGTTCAATTTCCTTTAGAAAGCGTTATTGGGAGGAATTCCTCCCATGCAATGGAAGGTATCACCACAACGGTCCGCCCTTCAGATGGGTTGACACGAAGTTGTAATTTTCTGCGTCAACGGGCATGACCGGCATGTGATCGGTAACTGGTGGGTACGCTGGCTAGAATGGATGGATGGCTACAAAATCCCCCCAAATTCCCCCGCGCGGGCCGAATTCAGAGCCTGATCACGACAGCAGCGGCGCCGTCGTTATGGAGCGTCGGACTCTGAAGGCGAAGCCGCCTCAGATGTACCAAGTGCTGATGCTCAACGATGACTACACACCCATGGAATTTGTGGTGGTGGTGATTCAGGAGTTCTTTGGTAAAGATCTGGAGACCGCCACCCAGATCATGCTCAAGATCCATCTGGACGGCAAGGCTGTTTGTGGTGTTTACTCTCGTGATGTGGCGGCTACCAAGGTCGATCAGGTACTCGATGCCGCAGCCAAGGCCGGGCATCCCCTTAAATGTCTGAGCGAGCCCGTTGATTTCTAGGGAATTGGTAGCACCTGCGCTCAATCGTTCCGTAAATCGGATTACAGTCAAACCTCAAAGCACGGCGTTAAAGGAAATTACATGATTGCCCAGGAATTGGAAGTCAGCCTCCACATGGCATTTGTCGAGGCGCGGCAACAACGCCACGAGTTCATCACGGTCGAGCACTTGTTGCAGGCCCTGCTGGACAACCCCAGTGCGGCTGAGGTCTTGAAAGCCTGCTCGGCGAATATTGACGATTTGCGCAAGTCACTGGCCAATTTCATCAAGGACAACACGCCCCAGGTGGCAGGCACCGATGATGTGGATACCCAACCGACCCTTGGTTTTCAGCGTGTGATCCAACGTGCCATCATGCACGTGCAGTCGACCGGCAGCGGCAAAAAGGAGGTGACAGGTGCCAATGTGCTGGTTGCCATTTTTGGTGAAAAAGATTCACATGCCGTCTACTACCTTCATCAGCAAGGGGTGACCAGGCTGGACGTGGTTAACTTCATCGCGCACGGCATCAAGAAAAACGATCCGCCCGAACCCACCAAGTCGGGAGAGGCCCCGACTGAGGCCGAAGACGGATCGGCTGAAAAGAACGAAAAAGCTTCGCCGCTGGAGCAGTACACCCAAAACCTGAACCAGATGGCCAAAGACGGCAAGATTGATCCGCTGATCGGGCGCGAATATGAGGTGGAGCGCGTTATCCAGATCCTGTGCCGCCGGCGCAAGAACAACCCACTGCTGGTGGGCGAGGCGGGCGTCGGGAAGACCGCTATCGCCGAGGGCTTGGCTTGGCGCATCACGCAAAAGGATGTGCCAGAAATCCTGGCTGACTCGGTGGTGTACTCGCTGGACATGGGCGCGCTGCTGGCCGGGACGAAATACCGTGGTGATTTTGAGCAGCGGCTCAAGGGCGTTCTGAAATCACTCAAGGACAAACCCAATGCGGTGCTGTTCATTGATGAAATTCACACCCTCATCGGTGCTGGTGCAGCCTCTGGAGGTACGCTGGATGCGTCCAATCTGCTGAAGCCGGGCTTGAGTTCCGGTGCACTTAAGTGTATTGGTGCGACCACCTTCACCGAGTACCGCGGTATTTTCGAAAAAGATGCCGCACTGTCCAGGCGCTTCCAGAAAATTGACGTGGTCGAGCCGACGATTGAACAGACGGTTGATATCTTGAAGGGCCTCAAGTCAAGGTTTGAGGAGCACCATAACGTCAAGTACGCTGTGGCCGCACTGCAAGCCGCTGCTGATCTCAGCGCGAAATACATCAATGACCGACATTTGCCCGATAAAGCGATTGACGTGATCGACGAGGCTGGCGCAGCGCAGCGCATCCTGGCACCGTCCAAACGCAAGAAAATCATTGGCAAGACCGAGGTTGAGGAAATTGTGGCGAAGATTGCCCGCATCCCGCCAGCCAACGTCTCCAATGATGACCGCAGCAAGCTCAAGACCCTGGAGCGGGACCTCAAGAACGTGGTTTTCGGGCAGGACAAAGCACTCGATATGCTGGCCTCTGCTGTCAAGATGGCACGTTCCGGCCTGGGCAAGGGCGATAAGCCGATCGGCTCCTTCTTGTTCAGCGGCCCGACCGGCGTTGGCAAGACTGAAGCGGCCAAGCAGCTCGCCTACATCATGGGCATCGACCTGATTCGCTTTGATATGAGCGAGTACATGGAGCAGCACGCCGTGAGCCGCCTGATCGGTGCGCCACCCGGCTACGTTGGTTTTGACCAGGGCGGCCTGCTGACTGAGGCCATTACCAAGAAGCCGCACTGTGTGCTGCTGCTCGACGAAATCGAGAAAGCCCATCCGGCGATCTTCAATGTGTTGCTGCAGGTGATGGACCACGGCACACTGACCGACAACAACGGCCGTAAAGCCGACTTCCGCAACGTGATCATCGTCATGACGACCAATGCCGGTGCCGAGACCATGAACAAGGCCACGATCGGCTTCACCAACCCACGGGAAGCTGGTGATGAAATGGCCGATATTAAGCGCCTGTTCACGCCCGAGTTCCGCAACCGCCTAGATGCGGTGGTTAGCTTCAAGGCACTCGATGAAGTGGTTATTTTGCGGGTGGTGGACAAGTTCCTGCTGCAACTTGAGTCTCAGCTGGCCGACAAGAAGGTCGACGTGACTTTCACCGACAAGTTGCGTAAACATCTGGCCAAGAAAGGCTTTGACCCTTTGATGGGTGCGCGCCCGATGCAGCGCCTGATTCAGGACACGATCCGCCGTGCCTTGGCGGATGAACTGCTGTTCGGGCGACTCACCGATGGTGGGCGCTTGACCGTAGACCTTGACGATAAGGATGAAAGCAAGACAGAGGTCCTGCTGGATATTCAACCTCTGCCGAAGAAAGAAGGCCGGGCCAAGCCAGAGCCACAGGAAGCTACTGCGGGCTGATTTATAAGCGAAAAAGCAGCCTAGGCCGCGTGGGATATGGGCTGCTAGCTATTAAATTTGTAGTCAACCGTCGGTGCTGTCCTAGCGGAAGCCAACCCGGTCCAGCATTTGCTGGACCTTGACTTGGTTCATCCCGATCACGGCAACTGGAATGGTTTCGCTTTTGAAGCCGCTGCCACCCATGGTTTGAAGCGCCTCGTTACTGAACCTCACGCCTTTGGCAATTGGCCATTCGTTGTTGCCGTCAGCGAAATGCGCTTGTGCCGCGGGCGTGGCCAGATACTCCAGAAATTTGACTGCGTTCACTGGGTTTTTGGCATGACGTGCCACAGCGCCACCAGCGATATTGACGTGTGTGCCCCAACTAGACTGGTTCGGAAAGACGACGCCCAAGCGATTCATCATGGCTTTGTCATCAGCCTTGTCTGAACGCATGATGCGGGCTAGGTAGTAACTGTTGGTCACAGCAACGGCGCACTCGCCCGAGGCAACGGCCCTGATCTGGTCGGTGTCGCCTCCTTTGGGTGTGCGGGCCATGTTGTCTACCAGTCCCTTAAGCCAAGCCTGCGTCTTGGCTTCACCTAAGTGCTCCATGATGGCGCCAAACAGGGAAAGGTTGTACGGGTGGGAGCCAGATCGGATGCAAAGCCTGCCTTTGTTGGCGGGCTCAGCCAGCGCTTCATAGGTGTCGACATCTGATTTTTTGACCGTCGCCTTGTCGTAGACCACGATGCGGGCCCTGGTGGAGAAGCCAAACCAGGGCGTGCCGCCATCTGTGCTTGCCTTTCCACGGAACTGGGACGCAATGGCCATGTCCAATGCTTTTGATTTGACAGGTTGAAACAGGCCCTCGATTTCGCCCTTCCACAAGCGCGCTGCATCGACGAGCAAAATTACATCGGCGGGGGATGCGCCACCCTCAGCCTTGAGCCGAGCGAGAATGCCTGCATCATCAGAATCAACCCGATTGATGCGAATGCCGGTACTTTTGGTGAAGTTGGCATAAAGCGCTTCATCCGTTGGGTAATGGCGGGCCGAATAAATATTGAGTGTCTGCTCAGACGCTGCCACTACCGAGGCACCCAGGACCAGGACGCAGGCCAGTTGAATTTTTTTTAAAAACATGTTCTCTATTGGGCTTCTGGTTGACGGGTGGCACTTTAACACAAACAAGAATCATTATCAATAAGAAGCATCCATGACACACCAAGTGATTCGCCTTATCGGCGTTGCAAGCCTTGTCTTTTTGACCGGCTGCGCTGTTACACCACCGCCGGTTGCGCCACCGGAATCGCCAGCGGTGGTCGTGACGCCCAAGCGGCCACCGCGCATTGGACTGGTTTTGGGAGGTGGTGCCGCCCGCGGTTTTGCACATGTAGGGGTGATTCAGGTCCTGGAAGAGGCGGGAATCCGGCCAGACATGGTGGTGGGAACTTCAGCGGGCAGTTTAGTGGCAGCGTTTTATGCCAGTGGCAAGACCGGCGCACAGTTGCAGCACATTGCGGAAAGCATGGAGGAGGCGACCTTCGCCGACTGGACGCTGCCCATTTTTAGTCGAGGCCTACTGCGTGGTGAAGCGCTCGCACGCTATGTGAGCCTTCAGGTCAACGGGCGGCTGATTGAAAATATGGCAATGCCTCTGGGCATTGTCGCCACCGATCTCAACAATGGACTCGGCGTGATGTTTCAGCGTGGCGATACCGCAACCGCCGTGCGAGCATCAAGCGCTGTACCCGCCCTGTTTCAGCCGGTGAGGATATCCGGGCGAGACTACGTGGATGGGGGGCTGGTGTCACCAGTGCCGGTGCGGTACGCGCGGCAAATGGGGGCCGAGCTTATTGTGGCGGTCGACATCTCCAGCGCGCCAGAGGCCAATGCCGCTGGCGACAGCTTGCAAATTCTGCTGCAGACCTTTTCCATCATGGGCAAAAGCATCAATAACTTCGAGTTGCGCGATGCCGACGTGGTCGTGCGGCCGGAACTCAATGCCATAGGGAGTTCAGACTTTGCGTCCCGCCAAAAGTCAATCGAGGCCGGCCGCACAGCGATGACTCGACTGTTGCCGCAGCTCCGTGCTGCGATCAGCATGAAGACTCGGTAATTGGCCCCGCAATGATCAAAAAAAAGGGCTGATCTTGCGACCAGCCCTTAAGGGATCCCTGAACCATAAGGTTTCGAAAGGACCCGAGGAGACAACCTTTGGAGCCTAAGCTTCCCGCAAATCGTGACTAAGCTCGAGCATATCAGGGTTTACGCTAATTTGGCACTGAGCATGTCAAAAATTTGTCTACTCGCTTGAATGAATTCGACTGATTAGCGCTTCTTGCTCACCGGCTTGGTTGCGTTGACAGCGGTGGCCGCCACAGCGTTGAAGTTGGCTTCGGCCACATCGGTGGCTTGCTTGACAGCTTTTTGGACAGACTCCAAGGCGTTGCTTGCGGCAGCAACAGCGCTCTTCATCACGGCAACGGCAGTTTCAGAGCCGGCTGGCGCATTCTTGGCGGCGTTATCTACCAAACCCATGAAGCCCTTTTGTGCATCGGCAGCTTGGCCTTCGAAGGCCTTGGTGAATTCTGCGGTCGAGCCGGAGGCGATGTCATACAGGTGACGGCTGTAAGCTGCTGTTTTTTCAGCCAAGGGCTGAAGCAGACCGGATTGCAGGGCCATGAGTTCCTGGGCATCTTTCACGCTCAAAACCGCTTTGGCGTGCTCGGCGGTTTCTGCCATGGCTGCTTTGGAGGCGCTCAGATTGAGTTCAACAATCTTCTCGACGCCTTCAAATGCCTTAGAAGTCAGACCCATCAGGGTTTCGACGTTTGCTTTGTGGGAGGCCATGACTTGTTCGACGGTCAACATATGAAAATCTCCATGAGGTAAAGTAAAAAAATTGTTCCTGCAAGATCATTAAGCTAATCTTGATATATGTTGCAGTGCAGCATGAGAAGAATTATAGGCTTGACCAACCGCTTGACAAGTGATTTTTGTTGCGCTGCAGCAAATTAGAGGTGAAATCCTAAAAACATGCGGGGCGAACGCGCCGCCACAATTGCGCCATGAAGGCCTTTTACTCGGACCATTTTGTTTTGCCATTGCCAGAAGGGCATCGGTTTCCTATGGCTAAATATCGCTTGCTTCGAGACCGATTGAGGGTGGCCATGCCCTTGGTCTCACTCTCGGAGGCGCCGGGCGCCAGCGATGGTGAACTTGCTCTGGTTCACGAGCCAGCCTATGTGGCGTCCTTGGCGAATGGGACGATAGACCCGGCTATGGTGCGTGCCATTGGCTTCCCTTGGAGTGATGCTATGGTCGAGCGGTCTCGTCGGTCGGTTGGCGCGACCATTGCCGCGGCGCGTAGCGCGATGTGCGAGGGTGTGGCAGCCAATCTTGCAGGGGGAACCCATCATGCTTACGCCAACCGAGGCGGCGGGTTTTGCGTCTTTAACGATGTGGCCGTAGCGGCTCGCCTGATGCAGGCTGAGTGGGGCCGTCATGCGTCAAGACAGCGGCCAATGCGTGTGGCGGTGATCGATCTCGACGTTCATCAGGGCAATGGCACCGCCCGCATTTTTGCGGCTGACGACACAGTGTTTACCTTGTCACTGCACGGCGATAAAAATTTCCCATTTGCCAAGGAGGTTAGTGATCTGGATGTGGCGCTCCCGGATGGTTGCGGCGATGCCGACTACCTGCAGGCCCTCGATGATGCTTTGGCGCAGTTGTTCGCATGCTTCAGCCCGGATCTGGTGTTCTATCTGGCGGGTGCCGATGCCCACAGCGGGGACCGGTTGGGTCGACTGGCACTCAGTTTCGAGGGGCTGCAGGCGCGTGATCGGCGCACCTTTGACGCTTGCTTTGAGCGGCGCATCCCTCTGGCTGTTGTGATGGCCGGTGGGTATGGCGTCAATCTTGAGGACACCGTTAAGGTGCAACTCAACACCTATGCCATCGCCCTGAACTACTGGCTGAAATGGCAGGACTTGCAGCTGGCGGGCGCCGGACTGGCAAAATCTAACCTATGACTTCTGTTGATTCTGAAAAATTACAGCCTGACGCGCGTTCTGCCTACCGGGTTTTCCGCTCTATTGGCACCCGCTGGTCAGATAACGATGCCTATGGGCACGTGAATAACGTGATTTACTACAGCTGGTTTGATACGGTCGTGAATGCCCATCTGATTGAGCACGGCGTGCTCGACATTCAGCATGGCGAGACGATTGGCTTGGTGGTGGAGACCCAATGTAATTATTTTTCGGGACTGGCCTTCCCTCAGGCGATTGAGGCTGGCCTTCGCGTGGCGCGTCTGGGGTCGAGCAGCGTGCGCTATGAAATCGGATTGTTTGCGGCTGGCGCGTCATCGACCGCTGCAAGAGGCCACTTTGTGCATGTCTATGTGGACAGGCAAAGCCGGCGCCCGGTGCCCTTACCCAAGGCCTTGAAGTCTGTACTGGAGAAACTCGTATGAACCACACCGCAGTCGACGGTGCTATTCTTTCACGCAGGTCGATTCGGGCCTTTACCACGCAACCGGTGGCCAAAGAGGTCGTGGCGGAGTTGCTGGCAGTGGCCAGTCGCGCGCCGTCTGGCACGAATACCCAACCCTGGAAGGTCTATGTGTTGCAGGGTGCGAGTCGGACTGAGCTGGCTGACAAGGTCTGCGCGGCGCACGATGCCATCCGCGCCAACCCAAGCTTGGCCGCAGATTATCAGGAAGAGTATGACTACTACCCTCAGCAATGGGTCAGTCCCTACATTGACCGCCGCCGCGAAAATGGCTGGAGTCTCTACGGGTTGCTGGGTATTGGCAAAGCCGACAAAGACAAAATGCATGCCCAACATCAGCGCAACTACCGATTTTTTGATGCGCCAGTTGGGTTGATGTTCACGATGGATCGGGTGATGGGGCGGGGTTCCCTGGTGGACTACGGGATGTTTTTGCAAAACGTCATGGTGGCGGCGCGAGGCCGAGGACTGGATACCTGTCCGCAGGCGGCCTGGAACGGCTTTGCGAAAATCATCCTGCCGCACATTGGCGCAACACCGGATGAACTGCTGGTCTGTGGCATGGCCCTGGGCTACGCTGACCAAAGTGCGCTTGTCAATACGCTGACTACCCCGCGGGTACCGGTAGAACAGTTCACCCACTGGCTGGACTGATAAAGTCAACCCATGATTATCAGCAGCCTGCTCGATACCGATCTCTACAAATTCACCATGATGCAGGTTGTGCTGCATCAGTTTCCTGGCGCTCAGGTTGAATACCGGTTCAAGTGCCGAAACCCGGCCCTTGACCCCGAAACCGGCAAATCAGCGCGGCCACTCGCAGCCTACACCAGCGAAATACGCGATGAAATTCGGCTGTTGTGCAATCTGCATTTTCAGGATGCAGAGTTGGCCTATTTGCGGTCGATGCGTTTCATCAAGAGCGACTTTATTGATTTTCTGGGGCTGTTCCGGCTCAACGAGAAGTACGTTGCCGTGTCAGCGCTCCCCTCGGGCGAGATTGACATCACGATCCGGGGACCCTGGTTGCACACCATTTTGTTTGAAATCCCGGTTCTGGCGATTGTGAACGAGGTCTACTTTCGCAACACGCAGAGCTTGCCAGACTTGCTCGAGGGTCGGCGCCGGCTGGATGTGAAGATCGGGCAACTGCGGGCCGAAGGCCTGAGCGACCTGAAGATTGCCGACTACGGTACCCGGCGGAGGTTCTCCAATGCCTGGCACGAAGAAGTGTTGCGCGTGTTGTCTGTACGGTTGGGCACAGGACACAGCCCGGGCCATGCCGCTGGTGTGGGCGGACAATTGGCAGGTACCAGCAATGTGCTTTACGCCATGAAGCTGGGCCTTGTGCCGTTGGGGACGATGGCCCATGAGTATCTGCAGGCCTGCCAAGCCCTAGGGCCGCGACTGCGCGACAGTCAGATCTATGCGTTTGAATCATGGGCCAAGGAATACCGGGGTGACCTCGGCATTGCACTCAGCGATGTCTACGGCATGAGCGCTTTTTTGCGCGACTTCGACCTCTTTTTCTGCAAGTTGTTTGACGGCGCCCGCCACGACAGCGGCGACCCGTTTGAATGGGGTGAGCGCATGCTGGCTCACTACAGCCGCAATCGCGTCGATCCGCGCACAAAAACGCTGATCTTTAGCGATGCACTGACCGTACCGCGTACCATTGAGCTGTACCATCGCTTTAAGGGTCGCTGCCAGTTGGCGTTTGGCATCGGCACCAACCTGACCAATGACTTGGGCTATGAGCCGCTGCAAATTGTGATCAAGATGGTTCGCTGCAATGGCCAGCCCGTGGCCAAGTTGTCTGATACACCGAGCAAGAACATGTGCGATGACGAAAAATATCTGGCTTATTTGCGTCAGGTTTTTGACATCGAGCAGACAGCATGAGCTTTCGAGCCGGTTTGGCTAACCAGGAGATATTCTGTTGATCTCACACCGTTATCGGGCCGTCTTACTGCTCCTGCTTCCGCTGCTGCCGGGTGTAACCTCGGCCGCCGATCTGAACGGCAGCCAACTGTCTCTTTGGTGGGCTCTGCCCTTTGCAGGAGTGCTGTTGTCGATGGCGCTGATCCCGCTGAAGGCGCCTGACTTTTGGCACCACCATTTTGGCAAGGTGACCTTGGCTTGGTCCTTGGCATTTATCGTGCCCTTTGCGCTTGTTTTTGGCTTTGGCATGGCAGGAGCCACGCTGTTGCACGCTGCTCTGACCGAGTACATCCCGTTCATTGTGCTGTTGACCGCGCTTTACACGGTGGCCGGCGGTATTCATATCCGGGGTAATTTGCATGGCAGCCCCATGCTTAATACCGGCCTACTCGCCATTGGTGCTGTATTGGCCAGCGTCATGGGGACCACAGGCGCGTCGATGTTGATGATCCGTCCTCTGATCCGGGCCAATGACAACCGCATTCACCGTACCCACATCGTCGTGTTTTTCATTTTTATAGTGGCCAATGCTGGTGGCTCACTAACGCCGCTGGGCGACCCGCCCCTGTTCCTGGGCTTTTTGAAGGGCGTTGACTTCTTCTGGACTGTCAAACACATCTTTCCTGAGACGGTATTTTTGCTGGGGTCACTGCTGGCACTGTTTTGCGCCATTGATGCATGGTTGTACCGCCGGGAGGGGGTATTGCCGGTCGATCCGACGCCTGACACCCGCCGCATCGGCTTTGACGGCCGCTTCAACTTCTTGCTACTGGGCTGTATTGTTGGGCTGGTGTTACTCAGCGGTATCTGGAAGTCTTCGGTTGTGCTTCACATTCAGGGCATCGATATTGGTTTGCCTGGTTTGGTGCGAGACATCGGCTTGCTGGCGGTCACCGCCGTTTCGCTCAAGCTGACCCCGGCGCTGGTGCATAAGGCGAACCAGTTTTCCTGGGGGCCGATGCAAGAGGTGGCCAAGTTGTTTGCCGGGATTTTCTTGACCATCGTGCCGGTGATTGCCATGCTAAAGGCAGGTGCCGACGGGCCGTTCAGCGGCGTGGTGATGGCGGTGACCCGAGCTGACGGTACGCCGGACCCCGCGATGTATTTTTGGGCAAGCGGGCTGCTCAGCTCTTTTCTGGACAATGCGCCCACCTATCTGGTGTTCTTCAACACTGCGGGTGGTGATCCGCAACTGCTGATGACCACGCTGGCTCCAACCCTGGCTGCCATATCGGCCGGGTCAGTCTTTATGGGTGCCAATACTTATATCGGCAACGCCCCTAACTTGATGGTCAAAGCCATTGCCGAGGAGCGGGGTGTGCAAATGCCTGGTTTTTTTGGCTACATGGCTTGGTCGTGTGCGGTGCTTGTGCCCTTGTTTATCCTGATGACTTTCATCTGGTTCCGTTGACTGGCTACCCATGAGCAAACCCCACATCCTGCTGGCCAGGGCCATTTTTCCTGAGATTATCGATAAGCTGACCCGGCATTTCCATGTTGTTGCTAACCAGAGTGACGTTGTCTGGACCCAATCCCAACTGATTGAGCAACTCAAGGGGCAGCAAGGCGCCTTTACCACCGGCGGCGACCAAATCGACGCAGCAGTGCTTGCGGCCTCGCCTGAGCTGCGAATCTGCGCCAATATGGCCGTTGGCTACAACAACTTTGATTTGGCAGCGATGACCCGGGCAGGGGTGTTGGGCACCAATGCCCCCGATGTCTTGACCGAAACCACCGCTGACTTTGGCTTTGCCTTGCTTATGGCCACCGCACGCCGTATCACCGAAAGTGAGCATTACCTGCGGGCCGGGCTGTGGACCAAGTGGAGTTTCGACCTGTTTGCTGGGGCCGACATCCATGGCGCCACATTGGGCATTTTGGGTATGGGGCGCATCGGCCAGGGCATTGCCCGGCGGGGTGCCCATGGGTTTGGTATGAAGGTGGCCTACCACAATCGTTCGCAGCTTGCCCCCGATCTTGAAGCCGATCTGAATGCCCGCTATGTCAGTAAACAGGAACTGCTTGAAGTCGCAGACCACCTTGTCTTGGTGTTGCCGTATACGCCAAGCTCTCATCATGCGATTGGAGCCGCTGAGTTGGCATGTATGAAGCCTACGGCGACGCTGGTGAATATTGCGCGTGGCGGGATTGTTGATGATGCGGCACTGGCTCAGGCCTTGCGCAACAAGACGATCGCGGCAGCAGGTCTTGATGTGTTTGAGGGCGAACCCCAGTTGCACCCCGAGTTGCTGACGGCTTCCAACGTGGTGTTGACGCCCCACATTGCCAGCGCCAGCGTCCCCACGCGGCTGGCGATGGCCAATTTGGCCGCCGACAACCTAATCGCATTCTTTTCGGGTCAACCGCTGCTGACGCCGCTGAACCCAGGCGTATTAACCGCCGCTTTAACCGCGCAGCCTGTGGCGCCTGCCCGTCGGATCTGATCGAGCCCACTTCTGATGCTTGATTGGCTTCTATGGGGTTTACTGGCGCTGGCCATTCTCAACGTCGTTTGTTGGGCCTTGTGGTTCTTTTCGGCTGTCCGGTCCCGCTTTGAGGGGGCGCCCCAGCTGTTGGCGGCACTTGCTGGCCTGGCTTCCGCCAACGAACGCATGGAGCGCGAAATTCGCCTGGAGGTGCAGGGAGGCTCGCGCGAGATCCGGACGGAATTGACCCAAAACCTCTCCGTGTTTCAGCAAGCCCTGCTGGCGCAGTCTGGCGACGTGGCCCGTACGCAAAACGAGCAGATCGACTCCTTTCGGGTCCAACTCGGGGTCACTCAGCAGCAACTTGCCGCCTCATTGGCTTTGGCGCGCGAGGCCCAGGACATGGCGCTCAAGCGCTTTGCGGATGGTCTGAACGATCAATTGCGCCAGATGTCGGAGGCTAGCGAGCGCAATCTGGGTGAGGTGCGCTTGGTGGTGGAGCAACGTCTCACAGCCCTGCAGGAAGGTAATGAGAAAAAATTGGATCAAATGCGGGCCACAGTCGATGAAAAGCTGCAAGCCACACTGGAAGCCCGTTTGGGCGAAAGTTTCAAGCAGGTCGCCGACCGTCTGGAGCAAGTGCACAAGGGCCTGGGTGAGATGCAGACCTTGGCTGCCGGCGTCGGCGATCTCAAACACCTGCTGACCAACGTCAAAACCCGGGGTATTTTCGGTGAAGCGCAGCTGGCCGGGCTGCTCGAGCAGGTGTTTGTGGTCGACCAATACGCGGCACAGGTCGCGACACGGCCGGGCAGCAAGCATGTGGTTGATTTTGCAATCAAGCTGCCAGGCCAATCTGACCGGGGCCAGCCCCTGTGGCTTCCTATTGACGCCAAGTTCCCGAACGAAGATTATGAGCGACTCCTCGATGCGCAGGGCCGGGCCGATGTGCTGGGCGCTGAAGTGGCAGGCAAGGCGCTGGAGTCACGCATCAGACTGGAGGCGCGCTCCATCGCCGATAAATATGTGGAGCCACCGCACACCACTGACTTCGCCATCTTGTTTTTGCCGACGGAGGGCCTGTATGCCGAGGTGCTGCGTCGTCCGGGGCTGATGGAGGGCCTGCAGCGCGAGCACCGCATCACCCTGGCTGGGCCGACCACGCTGCTGGCTATGCTGAGCTCGTTGCAAATGGGTTTTCGGACGCTGGCGCTGGAGAAACGTTCCAGCGAAGTGTGGCAGGTGCTGGGGGCGGTTAAGACTGAGTTCGGCAAGTTTGGCGATGTACTAGCCAAGGTCAAATCCCAGACCGAAACGGTGCTCAAAACCATTGATGGGGCGGAAACCCGCAGCCGGGCCATGGGACGCGCCTTGAAGAAGGTTGAGGCTTTGCCTGAGGTGCAGTCGCAGGTGTTGATACCCGCTGACAAGGATTTCGATCAGGAGCCCGATGCGGTCTGACGCTCTGGGTCGGTTGGTAGCCAGCCATGTCTGCTTGCATGCCTGCATGGCTGGGACACGCATGGCGGCACCTTTGCTGGCGTTGCGCCAGGGCTACAGCCCTCTGGCGGTGGGCGTGTTACTGGCGCTTTTTTCTTTGGCCTCGGTATTTCTAGCGCTACCTGCAGGGCGCTTTACAGACCGCCATGGACTCAGGCGGCCAGTGGGTTGGGCGGTCATAAGCTCCATGCTGGGCGTCGGTTTGGCAGCGGCTTTCCCAATATTTCCAGTGCTGTGCATCAGTGCCTTGATGACTGGGGGGGCGACCGGTGCAGCCTCGATCGCGCTGCAGCGCCATGTAGGCCGTGCCGCTGATGGCGCTACAGAGCTCAAGCGCGTGTTCAGTTGGTTGGCTATTGGGCCAGCGATAGCCAATTTCCTTGGGCCCTTTGCGGCTGGTCTGTTGATTGATTACGCCGGTACGGCTCCGGGCGACACCCTGGGTTACCGCACGGCTTTCTTGCTCATGGCGATACTGCCTTTAGGGGCCTGGTTGCTGGTTCGTTTGATGCCTGAGTTAGGCGCCGCACCAGCCCCATTGCTAGGCACATCAAATCGAACTTGGGACTTGTTGCGTGAGCCACAAATGCAACGATTGATGTTGGTGAACTGGTGCATGTCTTCATGCTGGGACGTTCACACCTTTGTGGTGCCGGTGATTGGGCATGAGCGGGGGTTCAGCGCATCGGTGATCGGCTCGATTCTGGGTGCCTTCGCCATCGCCGCCGCTGCGGTACGGGTTCTGATGCCATGGTTTGCCTCGCGATTGCGCGAGCATGTGGTGGTCTCCGGAGCGATGGTCATGACGGCCATTCTGTTCGGCATCTACCCGGCGATGCATACCCCGTTGGCGATGGGTCTGTGTTCGGTGGCGCTGGGCGTGGTGCTCGGCTCGGTGCAACCCATGATCATGAGTACCCTGCATCAAATCACGCCAGAAGATCGACAGGGCGAAGCCTTGGGCCTACGGCTGATGGCGATCAACGCGTCCAGCGTTGTGATGCCGATGCTGTTCGGTACTGTCGGCGCTGTGGTTGGTGTCTCGGTGGTGTTTTGGTCGGTCGGGTTGGTGGTAGGTGCTAGCGCCAGACCCGCCTGGTTGCTAAGACCCGTGGCGCATACCGGGCCGTTCAAAGGTCATAAAACGCCCGGATGACTTCCCAGGCCGCCAAAGGTTCGTCGACATAGCTGAACAATTTGAGGTCTTGCTGTGAAATCACGCCTTCGTCCACCATGAGGTCGACATTGAGCAAGCGCCTCCAGTAGTCGCTGCCAAACAGCACAATGGGTACGGGTTTGGCTTTGCCGGTTTGCACCAATGTGATCACTTCAAACAATTCATCGAGGGTGCCGAAGCCGCCGGGAAAGGCGACCAAGGCTTTGGCGCGCATCATGAAATGCATTTTGCGCATGGCAAAGTAGTGAAATTTGAAGCTCAGGTTAGGCGTAACGTAAGGGTTGGGCTGTTGTTCATGGGGGAGCGCGATGTTCAACCCGACACTGGGTGCGCCCATCTCGTGGGCGCCACGGTTGGCCGCCTCCATGATGCCTGGCCCACCGCCAGTGGCAATAAACAGCCGCTCCTCGCCACGGTGGTGCGCACTGTATTCGGCAACCCGTTGAGAAAACAGGCGCGCCTGATCGTAATACCGGGCATTGCGGACCTGGCGATGGGCCACTAGCAAGGCTTCGGCATCGCCACTGGCCAAGGCTTCACGCAGCAGGGTTTGCGCTTGTTCAGGAGAAACAAAACGGGCGCTGCCAAAAACGACGATCGTGTTTTCTATGCCCTGTTTGGACTGGTCCAGGTCTGGCTTGAGCATTTCCAACTGCAAACGAATGCCACGGGTCTCCCTGCGCATCAGGAACTCCGGGTCGGCAAAGGCAAGGCGATACGCGTCAGCCTCCAGAGCGCTGCCCGGGGCTGATTGGTTGTTTAGCTCTGCCCGTACGTCAGCCTGGCGGCGTTCAGTGAGTCTTTGGGGTTCTGTCATGTTGCCATTGTGCGCGACAACTTATTCAAATTCACAGCCGATGCGCAGCGCTGCTGTGGGGTGGCCTAGATGGTGCTCTATCGACTGATCGAAGGCGAGTGAGAATAAAAAAAAGAGCTTCAAAGAAGCCCTTTTTTGCCACGGATGTTGTGGTGACGACCTAAACCCGTTTTCGATACTCGCCGGTGCGGGTGTCAATTTCCACCTTATCGCCCTGTGCCACAAAAATTGGTACACCAATCTCAAAGCCAGTGGAGATCTTGGCGGGTTTGAGCACCTTACCCGATGTGTCGCCCTTGACGGCCGGCTCGGTCCAGGTGATTTCCCGAACCACACTGGTCGGCATTTCCACCGAAATGGCCTTGCCGTCGTAAAAGACCACTTCAAGCGCCATGCCGTCCTCGAGGTAGCTGAGCGAATCGCCCATGTTCTCCGCCTCCACCTCATACTGGTTGTACTCGGTGTCCATGCAGATGTACATGGGCTCGGCGAAATAGGAGTAAGTGCACTCCTTTTTGTCCAGCACGATCTGGTCCATTTTGTCGTCGGCTTTGAATACCACCTCTGTGCCGAAGTTGTTCAACAAGCTTTTGAGCTTCATGCGGACTGTGGCGGAATTCCGGCCACCGCGGCTGTACTCAGTTTTCAGAACGACCATCGGGTCCTTGCCGTGCATGATGACGTTGCCGGCGCGGATTTCTTGAGCAATTTTCATAACGATTGAATGTAGGTTGGCCGCTTGTTTAACGGCAGACGCGGCATGGACAGGACGCAAACCCGGTCCGACTCCGCAAAGTCTCCGATCTTAATGGCTTTTTGAGACGAACTGCAGCAGCCTTTCGACCAAGTCCTGACCCTCAAGCTGAGTCTTGCGCGCGGTCAAGACGGTTTGCTGCCATTCCCTTAGTTCAAATGGGGCAAGTGCAAATTGCTCGGTGCCAGGCGCCTCGTTCCAACGCTGATGAAGGTCGCGAAGGGCGGCGGGCGCCTGAATCAGGTCAAGAAAGGCCTGGAGTTTGATAAGGTGGATGCCGTCGCTTTGGGGGTAAATCTGCCAAACCAAGGGCTTTCCTGCCCACAAGGCCCGCACCAGGGAGTCCTCACCCCTGACAAAGTTAAGGTCGCAGGCCCACAACAAATGGTCGTAATCCCGCTGAGTCAAGGCGGGAAGATATGAAATTGATAGCAATGAACCCTTATTCCATGAGGGTTCAGACTGGTTTTTATGGTTAATCACGGCGGCGACGGCGGCATTGGCACGTCCGGCGGTCACCATCAGCCGCGTCGGTGTTGCGCCACCGGCTAGTTGACCCATCAGTTCAACCAATGCGGCGGGTTCGTAACAAAACAGGGACACCAGTTGTGCGCCGTTCACGGGGATCCCGAACTGCTCCAACCAATGGTCGCGATCAAAGCCAGCCTGTCTGGTCAGCAGGTCGGCCTCCCGCAACAGGCCGCCGCTTTCCGGGATAAAGCCCGGATAAAAGAAATATTTGACAAGGCCACGTCCTGGTCCGGTCATAACCGGGGAGGGCAACCCGTGGTTGCGTGCCACATAGCCTTCTGCACTCAGGTATTCAAGATTGATCCATATGAGATTTTGGCCTCCAGGCCTTGTCGCGCCTTGTTGATCAGCTATGAATTCAGGAGCAATTTCGCAACCAAAGGCCTCCAGCCAGATATCTGCGGGCGGCAGAGTGACAGGCCGTAGCGACTCTGCCCAGGGGATCACCTGCACATGAGGGTCCCCGGCGGGGGCCATCCAGTACAGCGCGCTGGCGTCGTCGGTCCATAGCCGCACGCGTTGGCCCCGCTGCGACAAATTGACAGCCAGGCGCCAGCACACACCGATATCACCATAGTTGTCGATAACCCGGCAGAAAATGTCCCAAAGTTTTCCTGATTGCACCCTCGGATTGTCCACAATACGCACCTATGCCGGATTCTCTTCAGCCAACCGCCTCCGATCCCGCAGCGGACCAGTCCAATGTGAAACTTCAGGAAGACCTGCTGCGAGAAGTGGCCAGCCTGCCCACGCTGCCTGGCGTTTACCGCTATTTTGACCAGCATGACGCGGTGCTTTACGTGGGCAAAGCCATCAATCTCAAGAAGCGGGTATCCAGCTATTTCCAGAAAAACCATGGCGCAACCCGTATTGGCCACATGGTGGGCAAGATTGCGCGCATGGAGACCACGGTGGTGCGGTCCGAAGCCGAAGCCTTGCTGTTGGAAAACAACCTGATCAAGACGCTCAACCCGCGTTACAACATCCTGTTTCGCGACGATAAGAGCTACCCCTTCCTCAAGATGTCTGGTGTTGGCACGTCGGCCGGTACGGCAGCAGGCTTTCCGCGGGTGTCTTATTACCGAGGCGCAGTGGAAAAAAAGCACCATTATTTTGGCCCTTACCCCAGCGCCTGGGCGGTGAAAGAGGCTATTCTGTTGATGCAGAAGGTGTTTCGCCTGCGCACTTGCGAAGACACCGTGTTTAACAACCGCACCCGGCCATGCCTGCTGTACGAGATCAAGCGTTGCTCGGCGCCCTGCGTGGGCCACATCTCTGCCTTGGATTACGCGCAAGACCGCGCCGACGCCGAAAGGTTTTTACGGGGCGACGCCCAACAAGTGATGCAAGGCCTGGAGTCGCGAATGATGGCCCACGCCGAGCGGCTGGAGTTTGAGCAGGCGGCGGAGTTGCGCAACCAGGTCGCGGCGTTGTCAAATGTATTGCACCAGCAATCGGTTGACAACGTGTCAGATCGCGACGTGGATATTTTGGCGGTCAAGGTGCACGGTGGACGCGCTTGCGTCAACCTGGCGATGGTGCGCGGCGGTAGGCACTTGGGCGACCGCCCTTACTTTCCGGTGCATGTTGAGGATGTGCTCACTGTCCCGTTAGACGATGATTTTCCGGACGCGGAAGATGCCCCCGCAGGCGCCCCGACGGTCGAGTCTCAGATTCTCGAGGCCTTCGTTGCACAACACTACTTAAGCCAACCCATTCCTGCCTCGCTGATCGTCAGCGACCCAATCGACAAGCATTTGATCAAGGCCTTGTCGAGTCAGGCCGGGTTCAAAATCACGGCAGTGCACCAGCCAAGGGAGCAGCGCCGAACATGGTTGGAGATGGCGCAGTCCAATGCTGGCCTTCAGTTGGCTCGCCTGTTGGCTGAAGAGGGCTCGCAGCAGGCCAGGAGCCGGGCCTTGGCCGAGGCCTTGGATTTGCCGCTGGATGCCCTTGAAGCCTTGCGTATTGAGTGCTTTGACGTCTCGCATACTGCCGGCGAAGCGACCCAAGCATCTTGCGTGGTCTTCCATCACCACAAGATGCAAAGCGCGGAATACCGGCGCTACCGGATCGATGACATCACGCCCGGTGACGACTACGCGGCCATGCGTCAGGTGTTGCTGCGACGCTATGGCAAGCTGGCCGAGGCCCTCCAGGACGCACAACGATCGGGTCAATTGGCAGCCGGTACGGGCCGTTTGCCTGACTTGGTGCTGGTAGACGGTGGTAAGGGGCAAGTGGCAATGGCGCGCGAGGTGTTTGAACAACTCGGCTTGGACCTCAGCCTGATCATCGGCGTCGAAAAGGGCGAAGGGCGCAAGGTCGGCCTGGAAGAACTGGTGTTTGCCGATGGACGTGACAAGGTCTACCTGGGTAAAGACTCGGCCGCCCTGATGTTGGTGGCCCAGATCCGCGACGAGGCGCACCGTTTCGCCATTACCGGCATGCGCGCGCAGCGGGCGAAAGTGCGGCTTGACGGCGGGAAACTGGAAGAAATCCCCGGGGTGGGAGCCAGGCGGCGAGCCCGTCTTTTGCAGCGCTTTGGTGGGGTTCGTGGTGTCGCACAAGCCAGCGCTGAAGACATTGCCTCGGTGGATGGCATTTCCAGGGAACTGGCCGATAGTATTTACAGGGCGCTGCACTGACCGGGTCATGACGGCTGCGCGTCGGCCACGTGCCACAATCCGCTCATGTTTCTAACCATCCCGACGCTGATGACCTGGGCGCGCATTGTGGCGATTCCCCTGATCGTCGGGGTGTTTTATCTTCCCATCGAACCGGCCAGCAGGAATCTAATCGCAACGGTGATGTTTGTGGTCTTTGCGGCTACAGATTGGTTGGATGGCTACCTGGCCCGCAAGCTTAACCAAGTGTCATCATTTGGCGCGTTTCTTGACCCAGTCGCGGATAAGTTCCTGGTTTGTGCCTGTGTATTGGTGCTGGTACATCTGCAGCGGGCTGATGTCTTTGTCGCCTTGATCATCATCGGGCGTGAAATTGCCATTTCAGCTTTGCGGGAATGGATGGCTCAGATTGGTGCGTCCAGGAGCGTGGCCGTTCATATGATCGGCAAATTAAAAACGGTCATGCAAATGGTTGCCATTCCTTTTTTGCTGTTTGATGGCATGCTTTTCGGGTTCATCGACACACGAACCTGGGGCCACTGGCTAATCTGGATTGCGGCCATCATGACGGTCTGGTCAATGGCCTACTACCTCAAGAAAGCCTTGCCTGAGATTCGGGCCCGCGCCAAGTGACTGAACGCCGAGATGCGGCCTTGATCAGGGCCATGCCGGCGGTTTTTGTGCTGATCTGGAGTACTGGCTTTATCGTGGCGAGGTATGCCATGCCCTATGCGCCGCCCATGAAGTTCCTTGCCTTGCGCTACGCCTTGTCGATTTTGTGTTTTTTGCCCTGGATTGTGTTCTCCGGAGTTTCTTGGCCGCGGTCTCGGGCCCAGTGGGGCCACCTGGCGGTCACGGGTATCTTGATGCACGCCTGTTATTTGGGCGGCGTTTGGGCTGCTGTCAAAGCTGGAATGGGCCCCGGCCTTGCTGCCTTGATTGTCGGTTTGCAGCCGGTGTTGACCGGGATATGGCTTTCTGCCACCGGTCGTGTCATCCCAACCCGGCAATGGCTGGGACTCGCTTTGGGCTTCAGCGGCCTGGTGATGGTGGTCTCGCGCAAGTTTGGGCAGGGCGGCGAGGCGGATCTGTGGAACCTGTCGCTTGCGGTCGGTGCCTTGCTGGGCATTACCCTGGGAACGCTTTACCAAAAGCGGTTTGTTGCGCCCTGCGATGTCCGAAGCGCGAACGTGGTTCAGTTGGCTGCGGCCTTGTTGGCGACCCTCCCGCTGGCTTTTGCAGAAGCGGGCACCTTCAGTTGGAATGTCGAATTGGCCTTGGCTATGGTGTGGTCAGTGCTGGCATTAACGCTGGGTGGAAGTTCCTTGTTGTATCTGCTGATTCAGCGCGGTGCTGCAACGTCAGTGACGAGCTTGATGTATCTGGTGCCGCCCATGACCGCGCTGCTGGCCTTCTCACTGTTTAATGAAGCCATCACGGCCATGACCTTGGGTGGCACCGCCATCACAGCCCTGGGTGTGGCTCTGGTAGTGCGACAACCTCCAAACGCATCTCCCCATGGTTTGCTTCGAAAGGAAAATTGATGAGTACCCAAAGAATTGCGGTCATTGCCGGAGATGGCATCGGCAAGGAAGTGATACCCGAAGGCCTGCGCGTCTTGGAGGCCGTCTCCCGAAAGTTCGGGATCAAATTGCAGTTTGACCATTTTGATTTTTCCAGCTGGGACTATTTTGAGCGTCACGGCAAGATGCTGCCCGACAACTGGAAAGACTTGATCGGTGGCCACGATGCCATCTACTTTGGGGCGGTTGGCTGGCCCGAAAAAATTGCCGACCACGTTTCGCTGTGGGGCTCATTGTTGTTGTTCCGCCGAGAATTTGATCAGTATGTGAATCTACGGCCGGCGCGGCTGATGCCAGGCATCATTGCGCCTGTGGTACGGCGGGATGGAAGTCGGCGAGAACCCGGTGAAATAGACATGTACATCGTGCGCGAAAACACGGAAGGTGAGTACTCCAGCATTGGTGGGCGGATGTACCCTGGCACAGAGCGCGAGATCGTGATGCAGGAAACCGTGATGTCGCGCATCGGGGTGGATCGCGTGTTGAAATTTGCCTTCGAGCTGGCGCAGTCTCGCCCGAAAAAGCACCTGACCAGCGCCACCAAATCAAACGGAATTGCCATCACCATGCCTTACTGGGATGAGCGTGTGGTCGAGATGGCTAAGCAGTACCCCGGTGTTGCTGTGGATAAGTTTCACATTGACATATTGACGGCGCACTTTGTTCAACGCCCCGACTTCTTTGATGTGGTGGTGGCCAGCAATTTGTTCGGCGACATTCTGAGCGACCTTGGACCCGCCTGTACCGGCACCATTGGTATTGCGCCCAGTGCCAATTTGAATCCTGAGCGGCGATTTCCCTCGCTGTTTGAGCCTGTGCACGGCTCGGCGCCGGATATCGCTGGCAAAGGCATTGCGAACCCGATTGGTCAAATCTGGTGCGGTGCCATGATGCTCGATTTTTTGGGGCATCGGGATGCACACGACGCCATCCTTCGTGCCATTGAAGCTGTGCTAGAGCCTGGCACCGGCGCGCCACGCACACCGGATTTGGGTGGTCATGCTGGTACCAGCGATGTAGGTCGCGCCATTGCTGCGGCTCTCTAAACCAAGGCTCGGGCAGGTTGCTGACAAATTTTGCAGCGCGTCGCCAGCACTGGTTTGGGCCGGCGAATTTGGTGAAAAAACCGTCTAGAATGTTTCTCTTTGGCTTGAATTGACAGCGGGTTATGGGCTTACTGACCTTTTTTTGAATCGAATCAAGCGATATTGTTTCCACCCAAGGGTCCTTTGTGAATAAAACCGAACTGATCGAGCACATCGCAGCGCACGCTGATATCTCCAAGGCAGCAGCGACACGCGCTCTAGAGTCGACGATTGGCGCGGTGACGGCAACCCTGAAAAGCGGTGGATCGGTGTCATTGGTTGGTTTTGGTACCTTCGCGGTGGGCAAACGGGCCCCACGCGTGGGGCGCAACCCCAGGACTGGCGTAGCGATTAAAATCGGGAAGGCCAACATCCCCAAATTTCGTCCGGGTAAGGCGTTGAAAGATGCCCTGAATTGACAGCAGGTTAAGGTGGGGTGCTTAGCTCAGTTGGTAGAGCGGCGCCCTTACAAGGCGTAGGTCGGCGGTTCGAGCCCGTCAGCACCCACCACCCAGGCAAAGGCGAACAGGATGTTCGCCTTTTTTTGTTTTTCTTTTGGAGACTGAACGCATGTTCGAATTTGTCCGCAAGCACACGAAAATCATGATGTTCGTGATGTTTTTGCTGATCATCCCTTCATTTGTCTTGTTTGGCATTGATGGCTATAACAACATGAGCGATAAGGGCGAGGTTGTTGCCCGTGTTGGTGGCGCTGACATCAGCCAGGGTGAGTGGGATGCTGCCCACAAGGCTGAATCTGATCGATTGCGCGCTTCCATGCCGAATCTCGATGCCAAACTGTTTGACTCGCCAGAAGCACGCTACGCCACACTCGAGCGGTTGGTACGTGACCGCGTGCTCGCGCAAGCGGTGGAGTCCATCAGGCTGACGACCAGCGACAGCCGATTGGCACGTGAACTCCAAGAAAACCCAACCATCGCCGCATTGCGCCGGTCTGACGGTTCGCTGGACATGGATAAGTACAAACAACTTGTCGCCAGCCAGGGCCTGACGCCCGAAGGCTTTGAAGCCCGTGTTCGTCAAGATCTGTCTATCCGACAGGTGGAAGCTGCTGTCACCGCAACAGGCTTGGCTCCCGCCGCCATCGCTGACGTGTCGTTGAATGCATTTTTTGAACGGCGCGAAGTGCAGTTCGTGAACTTTGCCTCTGCTGATTTCGCCTCCAAGGTCAGTCCGACAGAGGCAGAGCTGGAGGCTTACTACAAGGCCAACCCAACGCAGTTTCAGGCTGCCGAGCAGGCCAGCATTGAATACTTGCTGCTTGACCTTGAGGCCGTGAAGAGAGGAATAACCATTAGCGAGACCGACTTGAAGTCTTATTACGACCAGAATGTGGCCCGGCTCAGTGGCTCTGAGGAGCGCCGAGCCAGTCATATTTTGATTAACGCAGCCAAGGATGCCCCCAGCGCAGTTCGGCAAAAAGCCCAGGCCCGTGCGCAGGAACTGCTCCTGATGGTTAGAAAAGCGCCAGATAGCTTTGGTGAACTTGCCAAGAAAAATTCTCAAGACAGTGGCTCTGCTCCTAACGGTGGCGATCTCGATTTTTTTGCAAGAGGTGCGATGGTGAAGCCTTTTGAGGAAGCTGTTTTTGTACTGAAAAAAGGAGACATCAGTGATGTCGTCGAGTCGGATTTTGGCTTTCACATCATTAAGTTGACAGACATCAAAGTGCCGGTTCAACGCAGCTTCGTAGAGTTGCGGGCCAGCATCGAGGCTGATCTCAAGGCCCAGCAGGCGCAACGTCAATTTGCTGAGAGCGCTGAAATCTTTACCAACGGGGTGTACGAGCAATCGGACAGCCTCAAGCCCGTGGCAGATAAACTGAAGCTTGAGATCAAGCTAGCGGACAAGCTAGCCCGCCAAGCCTTGCCTGGAGCCAAGGGTGTGCTGGCGAATGCAAAATTTTTGACGGCTGTTTTCACTCCTGATTCAGTTGAGAAGAAGCGCAATACTGAGGCCGTTGAAATCGGCCCTAATCAATTGGCTGCCGGACGAGTGGTGAAACACACGCCAGCCCGCACGTTGCCACTGGCCGACGTCACGCCTGCTGTGCGTGAGCGGTTAGTGGCGGCGCGTGCCTACGAACTCGCCAAAAAAGAGGGGGCCGACAAGCTGGCCGCTTGGAGGGCTGCTCCTGACACTGCCGCAATGCCAGCCCCGGTGGAAGTGTCGCGTGACCAGGCGCAAAAGGTCTCACCGGCCATGTTGAAAGCCGTTTTGCGGGCGGAGACAAAGGTCCTGCCCAATTTCATTGGCGTTGACCTTGGTCCCGAAGGCTACGCAGTGGTGCGGATCAATAAAATCACGGCGCGTTCAGTGCCTGCAGAGGCGGCCGCCAAGCAAGACCGCGGTCAATACGGGCAATGGTGGACCAGTGCTGAAGGGCTGGCCTACTATGCCGTTCTCAAGGAACGGTTCAAAGTTGAAATGCGTGCACCGAAGCCGGTCAGTACGCTTTCGGAACCGGCTACCGCCGCTTTGCAGTAAGCTGCGAAATCGGGGTAACAAGCGATATAATCGAAAGCTGCGGTGGCTGTAGCTCAGTTGGTAGAGTCCAGGATTGTGATTCCTGTTGTCGTGGGTTCGAGCCCCATCAGCCACCCCATATGAAATAAGGAAAGCCTGCTATACAAAAAATAGCAGGCTTTTTTCATTGGTGCGCCATACCTGCGCTATACCGCCGCAGGTACATGAATTTGCACCACAGATTTGAGGTTGTCGACCCGCCGCCGTCAGGCGGCGTGACCCCGGCGCTGGGCTGAGGGAGCCCCTTGGGGGCGGACGGGCAGACCAGCGCAGGGCCTATGCCGCGCAGCGGCGAGGCCACAGGGTGGGCGGGGCACACACAAGATAACTGGCCGCAGGCCACTGGCCAGAACAATGCGCGCAGCGCCTGACTGATGCCACAGCGCCACGACAACCACAAGGGCGCGCGGACGGCGGCGCGTAGGGCGTGCCAACGACCGGGAAGCGCCGACGGCTGTGCGACCGACTCCAGCGAAGGCCACTTTGCATAACGCCTGTTGCCTTCACCCGACAGGGCGCGAAGCGGTGACCGGCACCAAGCGGAGCTTTAGCGCAGCGACTGGCGGGCACTGAGGGCAATGCGGCGTTATGTAAAAGCGAAGCGGGTGGCCGTAGCGGGCGAGTGCCACAACTGCCACGCACACCACGCGACAGCCTCGTGGTCCTTGGGCATGGCGGTACTCCGCCGTGCCCACTGGCTGAGACTACAGAGCATCGAACAACGTAAAGCGGTGATGTGCCGCTGCCACCAAGCGCAGCGACTGGCGGCGACACATGGCCGCGCTGCCACTTCAAAGCACAACTGGTGCGAGTCCGCTAGCCTGCTGCATCCGCTTTATTCCGCTTTCTGATACGTTCAGCACCAATAATGTCGCGGCTGTCTTCCACGCATTGATTGCAGATACAGGCACTCATTCCCCCGATCAAAAACTCAACTTCAGACTTATCTCGTCCGCAAAACGAACAACATTGGTAGTCCTTCCTGCCGCCTACAAACCCGGGATCGGCTGAAACCTCCAGTGCTGGCACAGGTTTGGATTGTTTGATTGATTTGGGCTTCTTTGATGTGACCATGCCGTATCTTATTCACCCGTTTGACCACAGACACCAGCGAAGCGAAATCCACGGACTGTTTATATGCCAAATAGGCCGCTAGCCCTCGTAGAACGTGCGCAAGCAGCTATCAAAAGCGTAGCAAATAGGCGTCGTTTACGCCTGGGAGGCGTGGCGCTCCAGGTTCAGTTTGAGCAAGCGACCCAACACTTCATCATCGGTCATGGCTTCGGTGTAATCCGTCCAGCCATAGGCATGGGCTACGGCTTTGTCCAGCGTCTGGTGTGCGAGTGTGAGCCACGCCGGGCGGGCGTTGTAGAGGTTGGTCAGCGTGCGGGCTTGCAAGGCTTTGAGGTCGGCGGCGCTGATGCCGGGCTTGGGCTCTATGCGATCAGGGTAGGGGCTGGTGGTCATTCCGAGTGGAATCACTTCGGGTACGTTGTGCGTCCACTCGGGCGGATTGAGCCAGGCTTGGCGACGGTCGTTCAGCGTTCTGGCGGCGTTGGCGATGGCTTCTGCATCTGCTCTTTTGCTTACCTTTGCTTCGTTTTTGATAGCTGCTTGTGCACGTTCTACGGGGGCTACAACCTGATTTGATGCTGAAACAGTGTCCAGCAGGGGGATTACGGCTCCGCTGGGCAGGGTCTCAACACGCTGGTGGGCCGTGTCGGCGGGCGTGAGGCCTTCGGGGAAGGGGAAGGTCTCGAAGCAGGTGGTGGGGGTGTAGCGTGGCCGGTCTTCTAACGAAGTGCCCATGCGCAGCGACCAAAGTTCGTGGAAGCGGCTGTGCAGAATGCCGAAGGTGGTGTCATCGGCCCTTGCGAATGTGATCAAGGCTTGGTCGGGCGAGGTTGAAATGGGAAGCCAGACAAAGAAGCGGTGCTTGGAATGTGCAACGGTGGCGATGAAGCGTGGCAGGGGCTTCAGTGCCATTCGCATTTCGACGCGCGGACGCCCGAAGCGCCACCAAAAATCACGCAAGGCGGAGTCGGTTTTCGTGATGCGCTCCGGCTTGATATGCGCTACGACGTAGGCAAACGGGGCTTCGTAAAGCGATGCATCACTTTCGGATAGTTCGTTGCCAAAATCAATGATCCACTGGTGTTGAGGCCCCCGGCTGAGTTCGAACCCATTGGCCCAAGGTTTGAGCACATCACTATTCGGACGACCATGGGGATTTGGCAGGCGCAGCCATTCACGTGCAAGATGCTCGTCGATTTCGAACTTGGCTTTCTTGGAAGCTCCTTGGAAACTGGTGCCCATACATTCCGCCAACAACGTGGCTTTGCTCAGGTTTAGCGAATCGCCGGCTTCGCTAGGCGCTGTCAGGTCGGCATAGATTTGCGGCACCGTAGCGCCATTCAGGCATGGGCTGCTGCCACGGCCAAAGCAGACCAATGACACGCGCACCGCAGCGCCATAGTTCACCCAGGCTTCGTCGCTCCAGGCTTCAAAAATCGGTGTGCTTTCGCTTTGGCAGATCGCGTCCAACACTTTGCGATTGGAGCCGCCGCGAATGGAATTGGTGGAAACCAGTCCTGCCGCCTTCAACCGCCCGGCTCGTATTGCTGCACGTGCCTTGTCAAACCAGTAGCACACCAAGTCCGCACCGCCTGGCACGCGGTTGGAAAACACCTTTTCAAGCCCGGCAAAGTAGGCATCGCCCAATTCGCCGCGCTTCTTGCTGCCACCCAAAAACGGCGGGTTGCCCACCAGCACGTCGGCCTGTGGCCATGTGGCCTCTGTGCCGTCGGCATTCAACAGCGCATCGCGGTGTTCGATGCTGTCCAGGCTGTGCAGTACCGGGCGCTTGTGGATGGGGCGGCCATTGCGTTGGCACCATTGAATATCGCCAATCCAGACCGTAACGCGGGCGAGCTCGGCGGCGTATTCGTTGATCTCAACACCCAGTATGTTTTGCGTGCCGCATTCAATGCCAAGCTGCTGCTGCTGCAAGCCCAGGGCATCGGCCTCCAGTTGCGCGGTGTGCTCCAGGTCTTTAAGGGCATGCAGCGCCAGATACAAAAAGTTGCCCGAGCCACAGGCCGCGTCCAGCACCCGGAAGTTGCGCAGCCGCTCCATGTAGGCGTAGTAGGTGTTTTCAGCGGCCTTGCGGTGGGCGTTTTGGGCGCGCGTCTTGGTGGCGTTTAGCAGGCTGTCTTTGCTACCTGCAAACTTGGCCATGGCAGCGGCGATGCTGGCTTTGGCCACCTGCCATTCAGCGCGCAGCGGAATCGTAATCAGCGGGTCAATGATCTTGTGGATGGTGGCCACATCGGTAAAGTGCGCGCCCAGTTCGGCGCGGCTGCTGGGGTCAAGCCCGCTCTCGAACAGCGTGCCAAAGATGGTGGGGTCGATGGCGCGCCAATCGTGCTGGTCGGCTGCGCGGTAGAGGCTGCCCATGTCTTCCAGCGTAAGCGTTGGCACATCAATCTTCTTGAACAGACCGCCGTTGAACCAGGTAATGCTGTCGTTGCCATACTGGCCACCGTCATTCTGCATGGCGGTGAACAGACTGGTGATGCGCAGGATGGCTTTGGCGGTGTCCGTATAAGCAGACTTGAGCAGCGCTGTAAATATCGCGTTGTTGTCGGTGGGGCTGTCGTGCAGCAGGCCTTCGTCTTCGGCAAACATGCAGAAAATGCACTGCGTCAAAAAATGGGCCACCTGCTGGGCGTCCAGCCCACGCGCCCGCATGGACTTGGCCAGGTTGGCAAACTCGGCGGCCACTTCTTGCGTAATGGCGGCGTTGGACTTGTGGGGCTTGAGCTTGTCGGGGTCGGTAAACACCCAGCGCAGGGTTTGCAAGTTGGCCGGGTCGCCAATGTCTTTGAGCCAGATGGTGCGGGGTTCGTCGGGGTAGCCCCGGAACACCGTGTGGATTTCGATGCGCTCGCGGTCGCACACAATCTGCAAGGGCGGGTTGTCCAGGTTGCCCGCGTAGGCACGCAGTTGCTCCAGTGCCTTCACCAAATCACGCTTGGGGCTTTTGTTCTCCCAGCCAAAGTGGCCGCGCTTCCATACATCGGCCCAGCCGTCGCCGCCACCGGCTTTTTTGGCGCCGCGCTCAAAGCAGTAGTTGTCGGGGTCACGCGGTTTGTCCACGCCCAGCAGGTCGCACAGATCGTCGAAGTGGGCTTGCGCGCCGCCCCGCTCGGTCAGCGCGTTGTTGTTCCAGCGGGTGATGAATTCTTGTGGGGTCAATGGGTGCTCCCTGCGGTCTGATTATTGATTTGTGTTGTTTTGCATGCAGGGTCTAGCTTATCGGGAAACTGAAGGGGAATTACGCGCCAACGGCGCGAAGCCGTCGCAGTGTTGGCGTAGCTGGGTGAAGTCAGCGGCCAGCTCGCGGGAGCTGAGGGCTGCGCGATGGTGGTTGAGGCAGCGATTGCCATGCCATAGATGGCGGCATGCGGTGCAGGTCACGCGGGGGTCGAGGTCTGTCGCAAGGCTTGCCGAAACCTTAGCATCCGGCACAACCGCAGTTTTTCCAACAGGTGCCAATTCAGGGGCTACAAAACCTACAAAACCCCCTTCACATCCGCCCTGAACAGGTTTTGTAGGTTTCGTAGCGTCCATTTCCGCAACTGGCGGGGTTTTCACCCGTGCCAGCCACTTCATGGCGCACCGCCATTCAGCAACGCCGGATTGATGGCGTAGCGGTCACTGGGTCTTCCACCTGTCGCACCACCCTGCACCACGTCCCGGCGCAACCAGTCGTAATCTGCCAGCACGTCAGCCGCCTTGCGCACTGCGTCCGGTGTGGTCAGCCCGGCCCAGTGCTTGAGCGCCACCAGCCGTGGCGTGAAACTCTCCAGAATCACGCCATCCCGGTCCACCAGCTTGCCCGCCTTGATTTTTGCCAGCAGCGTAACCGCATCGGTCGTTTCAGGAATCACCGCCGCTGCATACAGCCGTTTGGCATGGCTGCGCAAGTAGTCGCCCCAATCCAGCGCCCTGGCCAACTCGGTTATGTGGATCACGCCGCCGCTGTCTGGTGTGTCGATCAGGGCAAACACCAGCGCCAGCGCCGGTATCAGCTTTCGGTATTTGGACAAGTGCGACACCATGGCCGGGTGCAGGTCGTCCCCGCGAATCTCTGTCTCAAACGGCACCAGCCACTCCACGAACAAGGCTTGCGCAGCGTCGTCAAAGCGCCAGATAACCGGCTCGGCATCGCTGGCCGGTTGCAGTGCTGCCAGTCGCTCAAACACCGCCCACGCGGTTTGCTTGGCGGGTGTGTCGGGCCACTGGTCAACGTGAATGAAGTCGCCGTCCACATCAGGCCACACAGCCAAACCAAAGCGCTGCAACAAGCCATCGTCAGCACTGCCACCCGATACCGCGCCGCGCACATATTCCTGAATGCGCCCTGGCTGGATGCCACCGATCATTGCCAGACAAACGCGCGGGATATGCACGGTGCCGCGCATGATGCGGTCGAAGGTGTAGCCCTGATTGCCGTCGTAGCTTTGCAGGTAAAACGCCCGCGATCCCTCTTGCCCTTGCTTGTCCAAGCCAGTGAGCAGGCCATACAGCTCGTCGCGATAAGACAAGGTGCCCCACGGGTTTTGCTGCATCAGCTCGCCCAGCTTCTCCACCGTGGCATCGTTCACGATAAAGCGCCGCGCCGTGGGTTCTGCCGGTGTATCCACTGGCTCCAAGAGTGCACGCGCCGCCGCCGGGTCTTTGGCAGCAAGGCCTTTGGCCTTTTTCTCGTTGCCGTCGCCCTGCATGGCTGCCACTTTGCAATCCAACTCCCACGCCGCGTGCGCCGCCTTCCACAATTCAAACTCGTCGGCCTGTAGCCGGTTCAAGGGCTTCAAGGCTTCACCCAGCGCCGGGGACTTCTTCACGCCGGGCCTGCCCACGATTGCACCCCACAAGTTCGGCACCACCTGCCAGTCGTCCCGCGCCTTGGGCTGGATCACGGCACGCGCACCTATCAAACTGGACAAGGCCACCAGCGCCGCCACCGCCGGAAAGTCTGCCGGGCATTGCATCCGGTGGGCAATGTCCATCACCCAGCCACGCAAGGCCACTGGCAACAACTCGGCATCAAAGGAATCAACCGGGGGCAAGGCATTGGGGAGTGGCGTAGGCTCTGGCCAAGTGTCAAATTGGCCTGTAGCCCTTGTAGAACGTGCGGGAGCAGCTACTGAATTGATAGCGTCTGCAATGCCTGCATCGTCGTCCAGATTGGCGGCAAAGTGTTCGTAGTCCTGCCGGTTCATGCGAAAGCCTCCACCAGTCGGTTGATGCGATTGGCCGCCACCATCAGGCGCGCCCGGTCGGCATCGGTCAGTGTTACGCCATGGGCCACGTTGCCCGCAGCTACAGCAGCCAGCGTGGATTCAAACGCCATCACCGACAGCGCCAGGCGCGGGCTGAGCGGCGTGGGCTTGGTTTGCACCTGCGGGCGGCCATCGTCCACCCAGCAGCCCAAGGCTTTGGCAGCGTCCACAAATTCGCGGCCACCGTCCTTGATCTCGTAGGCCAGCACGTCGCCGCCTTTCTCGCCGCAGCTCATGCAGACCCATGCGCCGGTGGCGACGTTGACGCGCATGGAATCCGAGCCGCCATGAAAGTTGCAGGTGGTGGTCTTCCACTTGGCAGACCGTGGGCCTTTGAGGGTCAGGCCCTGGTTCTCAAAGTAGGTTTCAGGGTCGGGGAGTAGGGTGCGGTCAAACGGCATGACGGCCTCCGTTTACGCGGCCACGCCCAGCACACGGCGCATTTCCGCGACTGGCCACGCCAGACGGCCATTGATGCGCAAGGGGCGGATCGGGCCATCTTCATGGCAAGCCCAGCCGCGCAAGGTTTGCTCACGGCGGTTGAAGTAGAACGCCGCAGCAGCGGTTTCTACGGTGGGGCGGGTGACAGATTCCAGCGGGGGGAACTGTTTGGGGGTTGCGGTTTGCATTGGGGAACCTTTCTGCGCATGTGGCGCTGTTGAAGGTTCCGAACTATTGACTCCCTACGCTCCCTGAACTCCCGGCGGGAGTCGCGGGATTATTTGTTCGCTGCTTCCCGGATTTCCGACATTGCATTTGCCAGTGTTTTGAAGGACAGCGCTGACCCAATTTCGCGGACAAATAGGCTTCCATGGTTCTCGCCAGTGCCTTTGTCAAAGGGTGAACCGCTATCCGGGCCTTGTGCATGGCTTTCAAGCGCTCGGTAAAAGGCCTTCGCTGTTGTGTATTGGCCTGACTTGTATTTCGCCAAGAGATAAGGCATTGCCACATCACGCCACGTTTGCCGACGGGATCGTGTTGCATCGCCATCGGCAGGTTTTTCTTGCTTTTCGGTCGCCACTGATGTTTCGGCTTGCTTCTTTGCCTCGAATTCTTGTTCTGTTTTCAGTCGCACCAATACAGCGAGCCGTTCTGTTTCAAGCCGGTGCTCTCGTTCACGGTCAAGTCGGCGCTTCTCAGCGGCCTGGTGATCGTAAAAAGGTGGTGGCGTAAATTCAATAATTCGCTCTTGTGGCTCTGGTGGAGCCATAGCTTTTTCAAGAAGCTCCTTCTCTCTCAGCGCAAACATTTCGCCGACCGTGGGTTCATGGAAACGGCCAATAGCAGCATCCAAACCCGCTCGATCAAGTTGCCCCAAAGAATCGGCCACGCTGCCACCAACCATAGCTTTGAATTTTTCAAGCTCGGCCTGTTGCGGGTATTGGGCTTGGCGATAGGCATCGGCAACAGTGCCCAAACCGCCACCCAGCGCCTTTTCAATGTCCGCCCGTACCGTCGATTGACTTTGAAGATAAGCATTGGCAGCGTTGCCAACGGTGTCAAGACCAAGTGTCGAAGCGAATTGACGCTCAATCGCTTCTGCCCCCATTTCACTGGCACTGGGGCCAATGGCACTGCGCAACATGTCTTGACTGCGTTTTAGCTCTTGCTGATATGCGGCGTCTGCCACGCTGCCGAGGGTGTTGCCGAACAGCTTCTCCATATCTTTGTGATAGTCAATTTGCTTCATCAAATCGGGGGTGATGCCCAACTGTTTCAACAAATCTTTCTGGTGCTGTGCTTCATCAAATGCGAATTTCAAGGCCTTGGCAGAGTCGTTCGGCGTAATGCCATCTGCCAGCCGAAAGCGTGGTTTGGCAACGTCATCCGCCTTGGTATCCAGAAAATCAGCCAAATCCAAAGGCCACTTGCCACCGTGGATGCCCCGCGCCAGTTCGGCGGCGTCGGCGTTGTTTTTCTCCAAGTCGGCAATCCATTCGTCTGTTTCACTGCCGCGCTCAATGCAGGACGCAATGAGGCCCGCTGTCCGCTCGTTGAACGCAATCAATTGGTCTGCGGTGAAAGGTATCGGTAGCAGCTGCGCACCACCAAGCAACGCATAGAAGTAGCCCTCCACGCCCTCGATCTGCTTGGGCACCAGGTCAGCCGGGTGAAACCCCGTCAGGTTTTCAGATTCGCTGGCAGTAAGCGGGTCGGCCAATGAATAAAGCCAAATCCCATCCTGGCTGACAGCGTACTTGACCAGTCCGCCACCGTAGGCGTCCAGCGTGGCCTGCAACGGTGCGGGTGCAACTTCAAATGGCAGCAGGGGCCACAGGGCTTTGAGTGGGTATGTTTTCGCCATGAAACTGCGTTAGGTTATTGGGCTTGCTCGGGAATGGCAGAACGTCGGCGTGAACCATTTGCCCGGCGGCCAAGTTGTCCATCACTTTGGTGACGTGCGGATCATCAAACCGTCCACATTCATCCGCCAGAATGCCGACGACTATGTACGCCTCGCCAATCAGGGCAAGTAGTTCGGTCTGCGCTTTCAATGTGCGCTCCATTGCGCGCCGTATCACGGCTGGGTCGCCAAGCTCCAGCATTGCATTTATATAGGCAGCGGCTTCGGCTGGGTCTCTCAGTACGGCATCCATGTAGTCATCAAAACTTGCGTCACGCGGTGCTTTCATGCGGCCACCATTTCAGGTGCAGCCCCGCGTTTGGGGCGTGCATGTTTCGTGGCCTTTGGCTTGGACACTTTGACAGTGGGGCTCATGCCCGCAGTGGCCGCCATGTCAATCAGGGTGTCCAAAGAAAACAAGTTGATCTTGCCGCGCATGAGGTCTGAAACACGGGGTTGGGTTACACCAAAGAGGGCAGCCGCATCGCCCTGGGTCATGCCCTTTTCGCGGATGACTTCCGTTAGGTTCATCATCAGTTCCGAACGCGCCCGCATGCTGGCGGCCTGCTGGGGGGTGTCTTCAATGGCATCCCACACGCTGCTGAATCGTTGCTTGTCGGTCATTTTGAAATCTCCTTCACCAGTTCCTTAAAACGCTTGCGGGCCAGCTCAATATCCGGCTGTGATGTTTGCGGTGTCTTCTTTTTGAAGCAGTGCAGCACATACACAGAATCCTCAAACTTGGCGACGTACACCACCCGGAACGTCCCGGCCTCGTCCCAAATGCGCAGTTCCATAACGCCCGCGCCAATGGACGGCATGGGTTTGGCATCATCCGGTGCCAGTCCCTTCTGCACCCTGTCCAGTTGGTGCCCCACATCGCGCATCGCCGTGTGCGGAAAGTCCCGCAAATCATTCAGTGAGCTACCCCGGAATTCCAAGTCTTTCATGGTCAAAGTATATAGTTTTTTGTATGTTTGTGTTGAGGAATTGTGACCTGAGCTGCCGCTTTTAGGCGACTGCCCGCAGTCCACCCGGCGCAGCCGTGGCATCAAACACAATCCCCGCCTGCTCCAAAATCCACGCCTCAATGCGCTCATGGTGCAGCCGCAGCAGCTCCAGCGGGCGCACCGTGTAATGCTTCTCCGCCGTGGCGCTGGGCTTGTGCCCTTGAATCTGTGCCACCACGCCCACCGGCACCTCCAGCCACTCGGTCAGGCTCTTGAATGACCGGCGCAGGCCGTGCAAGGTCAATCCGTCCAAACCAGCAGCTCTGCAAGCGCGGGTATGCGGGTTGTTAGGCTCCGTCAGGCAACCGGTCGCACTGGTGGGGCTGAAAAATACCCATTCATTGCGCCGGGGCAGGGTGGCCAGCAGGTGCAGCATGTAGGGCGTTGCCGGTATTTCACGGGTGCCTTCCACCTTGTCGCGGATGCTGATGCCTTTCCATTGCGTGTTCACATCCTCCCAGCGTAATGCCAGCACTTCGCCAGGTCGGGCACCGGTCAGCAGCATCATTTGAATGCAGGCCGCAATGACCGGGTTTTGAAGCTGTTGCACAGCGGCAAACCACGCGGCCAACTGGCCCTTTTGCAGCACGTCTTTCTTGGTGCCAGCCTTGCCCAATGCCTCGCGTGCCTTCTTGGTCTTGGCCGGATTTTTGGCAGGCAACAGGCTGGCATAGGCGGGCTGTTCCGCACACCAGGTCAGAAACACGGTCAGCAGCCGCCATGCAAGGCGGGCGGAAGATGGGCGCGTCAAGCCTTCCTTGGTGGCCCATGCCTCAATAGTGGGTTGGTCGAGATCGCGCAAAGCCAGCGGCATCAAAGCGGCCAGCGGCCCCGGCTGGGTCAGCTTCTTGCCACCACCACGGCGGCCAGACGGCAAGCCCCCGGCCTTGGCCTTGTCGATATGGTCGCGGTAATGCAGGTCGCCCCAGTGTGGTTTGCGCTCTTGGATATAAGCCTGCCAGACCTCGCCCACGGTCAGCGCGGCGACGCTGGCAGCCTTGATGGCAGCGATGGCTTCTGCATCTTGCTGCGCCTTGGCAATGGCTGCGGCTTCCCTTTGCTGGCGCTCCAAGTCGCGGGGGTCTTGTTTGTCGGTCTTGACTGTCTTGGCCAAGTCACGGGCCTTTTCCTTGGCGTCGTCAATCGACATCAATGGAAAGCCACCCAGCGTGCGGCTGATGGCCTTGCCGTTGAGTTTGGCTTCATACACAAACGACTTGACCCCGTTGGCGGTTACGCGAACCTTCAAGCCAGTCACATCCTTGTCGCGCAGAAAAGCCTTTGGAGCATCTGGCGGGCAGGTCAGGCGCTCAATGAGCCCGGCGCTGAGTTCGTGCGTGGTTGACAAATCAACCGCTGAATCCTTCTTTGGTCTTGCCATTTTGAGCCCCTAAAAGTTGATCAATCCGTACCGCCCCATACCTGCGCTGTACCGCCACGGAACCGCCATACCTGCGCTATACCTGCCGTAATGCACTATTTTGGCGCATAAAAATCAACACTTGAGCGGTGAGCGTTCACCATGAAAGCTCTTTAAGTTGTTGATTTATATGGATTTTACTACAGAGATCAACAAAAGGAAATAATTAAAACTCAGGATTGTGATTCCTGTTGTCGTGGGTTCGAGCCCCATCAGCCACCCCAATAAAATCAAGGGTCTGCCACTATGAAAATAGCAGCAGGCCCTTCTCTTTGGTCGTGTATGCGCATCTCTGAATCGCAAGCCATCCCCCAACCATGCGTAAATCACTTGGTGCGGCCTTGGCATGCAACACAATCCCAGCCTGCTCCAATATCCAAACCCTCAATGAGTTCATTGCGCTCCGTTGCTCCAGCGGGTGCGCTGCTTGTGCTGAAAAAAACTTAGGCGTAGCAGCGTAGCAGGATGCCATGTGCCGCCCGCCAGCGGGAATGAGAGTTGACTACCTCCCTCGGTTTGGAGCCTAATGTGCAAGCGGATAAAGTTATCCCACCACTTATCGCTCACCCAGCGTCGCAAACTGGTTAAGATGGTATAGCCACATCTGTCAACTATCAAAAAACGTGGTTAAAGGGGCCTAAGCATGACAAATTTCTCATCGACTATCAAAGAGGACACCCAAATTGAGGCCGCCATAACGCGGCGTCGGGTGCTTCATGTGGCTGGTGCGGCCGGCCTAGTGGCAGGCCTGGCCCCTCCGCTGATCCGTCCAGCCCATGCGGCAAAAAAGGTCTTGAAGATCATGCAGTGGAACCACTTTGTTCCGGCGTTTGACGAGTGGTTCAACAAGACCTATATCAAGGAGTGGGGTGAGCGCAATGACACAGAGGTGATTGTTACCAATGTTGGTATGACCAGCATTGAGAGCCGCGCTGCGGCTGAAATTAGCAAAAAACAAGGGCATGACCTGTGCATGTTTTTAAGCCCGCCGGCATCTTATGAAGATCAGGTGATCGACCATAAGGATATCTACGCTGAGTGTGAGCGTAAGTATGGCAAGCCCCTGGACATTGCGACCAAGAGCACTTACAACCCCATTACCAAAAAGTATTTCGGATTTTCTGACAGCTATGTGCCAGACCCCGTCAACTACCGTAAAGATCTTTGGGACGACGTTGGCGTGAAGCCCGATAGCTGGGATTCGATTCGTGAGGGGGGCCGCAAGATCAAGGAGAAGCACGGGATCCCGGTTGGCATCGGCATGTCGAATGAGCTTGACAGCAGTATGGCCCTGCGTTCCATTTTGTTGTCCTTTGGTGGTTCTGAGCAAGGCGCGGACGGCCAGCCTAGTCTCAAATCCAAAAATTCGCTGGAGGCCCTCAAGTACGCCAAGGCGCTGTACATCGAGACCATGACCGACGAGATTTTTTCTTGGGATGCCTCATCAAATAACCGCTTGATGCTAGCTGGAAAAGGCTCGTTAACCTTGAATGCAATTTCAGTTACTCGCACTGGCGAAAGCGAGAAGATACCGGTTGCCAACAAGATTTTTCTGGGACGCCCGGCCCGCGGTCCGGCTGCTCAGCTTGGGGTCATGCACTTGATGAATGCGTATGTGATCTGGAAATTCGCACGCAATATCGGTGGTGCCAAAAAATTTCTAGTAGATCTGGCTGGCAAATCTCGTGATGCTTTTTTGGCCAGTGGTTTTTACAATTTTCCAACCTACCCTCAGTTGGTACCTGACCTCAAGCAATTGGTTGCTAATGACACCAAGGCGACGCCGTCTGACAAGTACGCCATCTTTATGGATGCTGACAAATGGACCGTTAATGTGGGCTACCCAGGTTATGCCAATGCGGCCATCGACGAGATCTGGAAAGACTGGCTCATACCCAAAATGTTTGCCGATGCCGCATCGGGCCGTCTGACGCCGGAGGCTGCACTTGACCTTTATTCTGAACAGGCGACTCAGATTTTCAAGAAATGGCGAGCGCAGAAAAAAGTCTAGGCGGTAGTGGTTGGGTAGGCTGCGCTTGGCGTGGCTTGAACGATGAGTGAGGAGTGAGGAGTGAGTATTTTGATGCGAAGATTTTCTGGGTTGGTAGGGTGTGTGCTGTTGCTTTTCTTGGCGTCTGGGGTCGGGTATGCAGCCGAGACCAAGAAAAAGCGCATCTTTATCGTCAGCAGTTACAACAAGGCCTATATTTGGTCACTGTCTACCCAAAAAGGCGTCAGTGCTGCCATGCTTAAGCTGGGTTATCTTGACACTGAGCAGCAAGTCAAACAGCTGCAACGAGACGACCAAGTCGAGTCTCGCAAAGCGGTGATCAAAAAAGACTGGATGGATACTAAGCGCAAAGACAGTCGTGCTGAGATGGCTATTTCAACATCGCGTATCTTGGCCGCGATACGGGCGTTTGGCCCTGATCTGGTCTTGTTGGGTGACGATAATGCTGCCAAACACATTGGGGGTCAACTGCTCGACTCCAAAATTCCGGTTGTGTTTTGGGGAATTAACGGTTTGCCCTTGAAGTATGGGCTCGTGGACAGTATGGATGCGCCTGGCAGAAATGTCACGGGTGTCTGGCAATCCGGGTATCACAAGGAAAGCCTAGATCTGCTGAAGAGACTGGTGCCCAATGCCAAGACATTTGCGATCCTCGCCTGCGATTCGGAGTCATCACGGCCCAATGTAAAGATGATTGAACAACTGGCTGAGCGCGGCAGTTTGCCTCTCAAGTTGGTGGATAAAGTGCTGACCAATTCACTTGATGAGTTCAAGGCGCGGGCATTGGCTCTGTCTAAAACAGTGGATGCTTTTTTCGTGCTCAATCACGATACCTTGCGTGATTCAAAAGGGAACCACGTTGACATGCTGGAGGTCGGTCGTTGGTACCTGAACAACATCAAGATTCCAGAGGCTTCGCATGAAGACCAATTTGTGCTGGAGGGGATGCTGCTCACCGCCAATGATTCGGGATATAACCAGGGGTACGTGGCGTTTGAGATGGCCTTTGGCATCCTAGAGAAGGGTTTGAGTCCGGCCAGAATGGCCGTCAGAACGCCAGAACGGGGTCCTTATCTGGTGAATCGCAATAGGGCTAAGGCCTTGGGTATTCCGCTCGACGATGCCATGTATTTGATTGACGAGGTTGTTGATCAGTCCCTGGCATTGCGACGTTAAGGTTTAAAAAGACTTGACGCTCGGGTTGCATATGACCAAGTCGATGCCCATTTTTCATCGCTTGTTGCTGGCTTTTCTGGCTGTGGGCACGATCATTGCTCTGCCCCTGATTTACTTTTCCTTTGAGTTCAGCAAGGAGTCGGCCCGCCTGAGAACCCAACAGAGTATTACGCAGCAAATTTCAATTCTGGCAGCGAGTTTTGATCAAGAATATAGCCTGGGGCTTCAGCGGTCCCTGAAACAGGTGACATCGTCGGAAGCCCTGGCCATGTACCTGTCGGCATCGCAAGATGAACGTATCGTTAACGCTAAAACGCTTGAGACAAGTTTCTTGAACTTGCAGGCGGATTACGACAATTATTCGGGCATTTATTACGCTGACGCCCAGGGCAAGTTAGTGGCGAGCGTTGAGGACAAGAAGCGTAGTGCTTGGTCAGGTGGTCTGAGCACAGAGCAGCTGTCCCCGTCAGATGAAGCGACGCCCACCAGGGCTAACTTCAATCGATTGTTTGCCCGTATCAAGACCACGCCAAGTCTTTTGTCCTCCGGCAACATGGAGTGGTTTATGCCTCCGCGTCAGGTCGCTGTTGAGGGGCCGTTCACCGATGAAAAAGGACGTTTGACGCTGCTGGCAGGGTTACCGTCGCTGGATTTTGACAATGGCGCCTTCAGTGGGGTCGTGGTGATTCGTATTCGACTCGATAGCTTCGTCGCGCGGCTTAAGTCGGTCAGCCTCTACGACACTAACCCGATCTGGCTTTTCTCAGCCGATGGCGCCACACTTCTCAAGCCAAACGTGTCGACGTTGCAACTGAACCCGGCGGCTTTTTCTGACAATACAAAATTTGGGGGTGTGTTGTTCACAACCACCGAAGAAGGGTTGTTGGCCTATCAAAATCTATCTATCGTTCCTGGGGAGTTTTTTGCGCGTATTGCCTACGCGGTGCCGTTTTCCCTGTTAGTTCAGGATTTCCAGTCAGCGCTGTACTTTTTTCTTGCTGTGCTGGCTGCTTCAGCGATCGCTGTCTTTATGGTGGCTTTTGTGGTCGCTCGCAATTTCTCGATGCCTATTATCGAACTGGCGCATGCAGCGTCTCGTCTGGCGCGGGGCGATTTGTCAACACGCGTTGCCGTCACAGCCAGCGGCGAGGTATTGACTCTGGTCAACAGCTTCAACCTGATGTCTGAAAATCTCCAACTCGCTAACCAAAATCGTACCAAGGCCTTTGAGGTATTGCGACAAACGGCCGCGCAGATGCAGGGTGGCGAGATTGCCGTTGATCAACCCTCAGAAGATTCGCAACGTCAACGCGGTGAAAGCTCCCGGGCCTTGGGCCAGGAGGATGAGCAAGACCTGCGCGAGATTTCGAATCTGATCACGCAATTGGTCCAAGAGCGGGTTCAAAATCTTCAAAAATTCCGAGAAGCCAAGGAGTCAGCGGATCGGGCAAATCGCACCAAGAGTGAATTTCTTGCCATGATGAGCCACGAGATTCGAACGCCGATGAATGGCATCTTGGGCACCGTGCAGTTGCTGGAACTTTCACCTTTGAACGAGGAGCAGCGGCGGGATTTGCTGGTCGTACGCAACAGCGGCGACGCCCTGCTGATCCTGATTGACGGCATTCTTGATTTTTCCAAAATCGAGGCGGGTAAGCTCGAACTAGAGTCGCACGACTTTGACCTTCGTCAAGAAATCGGCAGCACTATGGCCTTGTACAAGCCGCTTTTTGCGACCAAGGGCCTGCGGCTGGATGTCGATATCGATGCAGAAGTCCCCGTCATGCTCAACGGAGACAGCACCCGATTGCGGCAGATTCTGTCGAATTTGGTGTCGAATGCCATCAAGTTCACACAAGCTGGTTTTGTCCGAATTCACATCGGTGCGGATCAAATGGCCGACTCAGCGGTTCGATTACGCGGTTCAGTAGAGGACACTGGTATCGGGATCACGGCCGAAAGGTCAGATCGGTTGTTCAGGGCTTTTTCGCAGGTGGATGTTTCAACCACGCGCCAATACGGCGGCACCGGGTTGGGGCTGGCCATTTGTGCCAGGCTGTGCGAAGCGATGGGCGGTAGTATTCGTGTCGCCAGTGAGAGTGGCGTCGGATCAGCCTTTCATTTTGAGGTTCAACTCCGGGCAGGATCCTTACCGTTGCAGAAGCCGCCAAGATCGTCAGATGCGATGGCGACTGACTTGTCGTCATTGCGTGTTCTGGTGGTGGAGGATCACCCTGTCAATCAAAAAATTGCCGTTGGCCTGCTAAGAAAACTCGAGATTCATGCGGATCTGGCTGAGAACGGCGAGGTGGCTGTTGATATGACGCGCTTGGGTCGCTACGATGTCGTTTTGATGGACATGCAAATGCCGGTCATGGATGGGGTTGACGCGACCCGAGCCATTCGCTTGCTGTCACTTGAGTTTCAGCCCTGGATCATCGCGCAGACAGCCAATGCTTTTGACACTGACCGCGAAAGCTGCATGCAAGCAGGCATGAACGATTTTTTGAGCAAGCCGTTTCGGATGGACGCCCTTCGGGAGAAGCTTGAAAAAGGCGCCCAGTCCGCCCGGCGGGCGAAGGCCGACGTGGCTTAAGCGGCTGGTCTTTGCCTCAGGTGCTATCGCGTTCCACGACCTCAAAACCCAGGTCGATAAATGGCTGGGACTGCGTCTCCCCGCGGATCAAGGAAACCAGCATATTCGCCGCTGCCTCGCCTATCCCTGCCCTGGGGGTTCGAACCGTCGTCAGTGTCGGCATCATTTGATCACTGCCGGTCAGATCGTTGAATCCGGCTATGGCCACCTGACGCGGTACAGGGATCCCCAGACGAAGGGCCGCTAGCAACGCGCCCTGTGCCAGGTCGTCGTTGCAAAAAAATATGGCGTCGACAGGCGGGCTTTGGCTCAAGATCTTCTCGAACATCATGCCTCCTAGCGCCAGCGACGATGCCGAAGGGTCTAGCCATTCCAGCGCCGGGTCGTAATGGCCTTGCTCTTGTAATGCAAGACGCCAGCCGTCAAGCCGTTGCATGACCCGGGCATCCAGTTGTGCGCCGGCGAATGCGATGCGTCTGCGGCCACGCGCCAGTAAAAGGCGTGTCAATGTCGCACCAGCCTCAGTTTGCTGGAAGCCCACGCAGTAGGGTGGATTGCCATCTAGTTCGCTGGGCAAGTCCATCAGGTGGACACAGGGTATTTGGCTTTGGGTCATCAAGGCGCGCGTCGCGGCATTGTGTTCCAGTCCAGTAATCAGCAGGCCGGCCGGCCGATGCAGCAGTTGTTCGCGCAACAATTGTTCCTCCTGCGCATCGTCGTAGTGCGTCACACCGATCAGTGTCTGAAACCCGCTGGCTCTGAGCGTGCGCTGCGCGGCGTCCAGCAGATCGACAAAAAGTGCGTTGGATAGCAGGGGAATCAGGATGGCCACATGGTTGCTACGGTGCGACGCCAGGGCTCTGGCCGCCGGGTCTGGCACATAGCCCAACTGGGCGGATGCGACGGCGACCCTCTCAACCAGAGCCGGATCTACCGATCGTTCGCCACGTAGCGCGCGCGACACCGTGATGGGGCTCACGCCCGCGACTCTCGCCACATCACTTAGCGTGACACGGCCTGTAGATCGATTGCGTTGGAGGGTAGGGCGGATGAATTTCAAGGGTAAGTCCCAAGCGGGCGAGTGCTGCAAGGCGGCTAAGATAGCGCTATCCTGGGCGTTGCCCACCCTGTTGATTATGCGCTGACGGGGTCGCCAGATTAAAGGAGTATGGACGTTGTCGAAACAAGAGATATTGGCTGTTGCCAATGTTCACCCGTTGTATCTCAAAGCCTTGAAAGAGGCTTTCGTGGTGCATGAACGTGCCCATGAAGGCGACACGACTGCATTTGCTTTGCTCGCGCCCGGCATCGTCGGCATTGCTGCCGGTGGTGAGTCCACGGTGTCGCGGGCCCTGCTTGAGCAACTGCCCAATTTGAAACTGGTTTCAGTGTTCGGCGTGGGCTATGACGGCATCGACGTTCAGGCCGCATTGGACCGAGGTGTGATGGTGACCCACACGCCCGGAGTGCTGACCGACGACGTGGCCGATCTGGCGATGGGCTTGGTGCTGGCTGTTAGCCGCCAGATCGTCCAAGCTGATCAACACGTCCGAAGCGGACGCTGGCCCCAAGGGGCGTTGCCCCTCGGCAAAAAGGTCTCTGGCGCTCGCATGGGCATCGTCGGGTTAGGCCGAATTGGTGCGGCGATTGCGCGCCGAGCGAGGGCGTTCGATATGTCGGTTGCTTATACAGCGCGCTCGGAAAAGCCGGCATCGGGCTTCCGGTTTTATGCCACAGCCAGCCAGTTGGCTGCCGAGGTTGATTTCTTGGTGGTGATCACGCCTGGCGGGCTGGGTACCCGACACCTCATCAATGAAGATGTGTTGTCGGCCTTGGGCGCTAACGGGGTTCTGATCAATGTTGCGCGGGGCAGTGTCGTTGATGAGCAGGCTCTGATCCAAGCTTTGCAAACCGGCCGGATCGCCGGGGCTGGCCTTGACGTTTTTGCGGCAGAACCCCATGTGCCAGAGGCCTTATGGAGTATGCCGAATGTCGTGTTGACCCCGCACATGGCGAGCGCCACTCACCAGACTCGTCGTGCTATGGCCGACCTGGCTTTTGCCAACATGCAGGCAGGCGTTGCAGGACAGCCCTTATTAACCCCAGTCCCCGAATGCCAAGCTTAATCGAGGGTCTGCTGCCTCAGATCGTGGTCATGGGAGTATCAGGCAGCGGCAAATCAACGGTCGCTGCAGGCTTGGCTAGCGAGCTGGGATTGCGCATGGTTGACGGAGACGACTTGCACCTGCCAGAGAGTGTGACCAAAATGCGATCAGGTATTGCGCTGGAGGATGCGGATCGGTGGCCTTGGCTGGACCGGATAGGGCACTACCTTGCTGAGGAAAGCGACCAGCCAGCACAGGGCCGCATCGTGGCGTGCTCGGCACTCAAACGGACCTACCGCGACCGTATTCGCCGGCTTGCGCCGTCGGTGCGGTTCATTTTTCTGGACGGTGAGCCGGAGTTGATCCGCGAACGGATGTCGCGCCGCAAAGGGCACTATATGCAGCCAGGGTTGTTGTCCAGCCAGTTGCATACCTTGGAGCGGCCGCAGGCTGATGAGACCGATGTGATTGCGCTCGATATCCAGGCACCACCGGCGCAATTGGTCGCGCTGGCTGCTCGTGCCTTGGTTGTCGGCCAACCATTCGCCAATGCCTGAGCCGTTGTTTCAGCCGTTTTAGCCAAGTTCAAAGGATCCAATGTTCATACGCTGCGCTTTTTTTCGTGGTCAAGTCAAGCCTGGATTTGAAAAGGCTTTTGATCTTTACATACGCGAGCAATTAGTGCCCTTGTGGACCCGGTTCCCGGGCGCACAAGAGGTAAGGGTTTTGCGCCAGTTGGAAAGCGATGTGAGCGATCCAAGCTTGGCGATGGTACTGTCGGTCCGTTTTCCGAGTCGCGAGTCGATTGACATGGCCTTGGCATCCGAGGTCCGACATCGTAGCCGTGAAGTGTCAAAGGGCCTGATCGAGATGTTTGATGGCACTGTGTTTCACACCATCTTCAGCGCAGATGGCTATGCTCTGCCGACAGATTAGTTTGAGGAGTGCCGGGAGAATGATCGTGTTCTTCCGGACAGTTGATGTGATGTTTATTTACAAGGAGACATTTTTATGAAAGTTTCACGCCTACTTATTGCCTGCTTGATGGCCAGCATCGGTACCGCCGCGTTGGCTGCAAAGTTCAACCTCAAGCTTGGGCATGCCGTCAATGCCACAGACGGACAACACGCGGCTGCCGTCAAGTTGGCCGAGCTCGTCAAACAACGCACTAACGGCGATGTCGAGATCACCGTATATCCGTCCAACCAACTCGGCAATGACGCTGCCATGATCAATGGCACCCGTGGCGGCACGATAGACATCGTGTCGAGTGGCGCCTCCAACTTCAATGGAATTGTGGCCAATACGGCGGCACTTGAGTTGCCCTTTGTGTTCCGCAATGCGCAGCACGCCTACAACGTGCTTGACGGGTCTATCGGTACAGCCATTCTGGAAGAGCTGTCACCCCATAGCCTCAAGGGTCTGGCGTACTGGGAAAACGGCTGGCGGGCATTCACCAACAACAAACGGCCGATCCGTACCCCCGATGATGTCAAGGGCCTGAAGATCCGCTCCACAGGCAACCCGTACCATATCCAGGCGTTCAAGCTCTTGGGCATGAACCCATCGCCCATGCCCATCGCCGAGCTCTACACCGCGCTCGAGACTGGTACTTTTGATGCTCAGGAACACCCTATCAACGTGACCTGGTCGTCCAAGTTTTATGAAGTGCAAAAGCACCTGACGGTCAGCAACCATGTCTACTCGCCGCTGATTCTGGCCATGAACAAGGCAAAGTTTGACAGCCTGCCTGCGAACTTCCAGGCCATCATGGTGGAGTCCGCACGGGAAGCCGCCAAGTACCAGCGCGAACTCAACGCCGGAAACGCCAGCAAGGTCGTGGCTGATCTGAAGAAATCGGGTATGCAGGTGATTGAAGTGGTGGACATGGCACCGTTCCAAAAGCTGACGTCTGATGCCATCGCCAAATCTTTTGGCGAGAAAAACGGCACGGTGTTACTCAAGGCGATTGAGGGTACCAAGTAATCCTTACCCAGCCGGTTCGCCTGTCATCAGGCGTCCGGCGCTTCTGTCTGCCTGTGTATGAAAACTCTGAACAATCTGTTCTTCAAACTTGCCGAGATGCTGTTGGTGACCATGCTGGCAGTCATGGTCGTCATGGTGTTTGGCAATGTGGTGCTGCGTTACGGCTTCAACTCCGGCATCATCAGCTCTGAGGAACTGTCCCGCTATCTGTTCATTTGGATCACCTTTTTGGGTGCCATCATTGCATTTCGGGAAAATGCGCATTTGGGGCTTGACACCGTAGTACGCCTCTTGCCCAGCAGTGGCAAAAAAGTATTTTTCGCGGTATCGAATATTCTAATGTTCGGTTGCTGTGTTCTGATGTTTTATGGCACCTGGAAGCAGCAGGGCATCAACGCGACCACCCTGTCGCCAGTGACTGAGACGCCCATGAGTTGGGTTTACGGTGTGGGCTATCTCACGAGTGTGGCCATGGGCTTGATGATTCTTGGCAAACTGGTCAGGTTGGCCCGAGGCGGCTTTACCGATGATGATTTGATTCAGGTTCAGGACTCAGAGGACTCTGCAGCGCCGCACATCCCAGGAGCAGCGCGATGACCATCATTGTTTTTGTGGGGTCCTTGCTGGCAGCTATGGCCCTGGGGATGCCCCTAGCGTTTTCTCTGCTGGTGTCAGGCGTGGCGCTGATGCTGCACCTGGATTTGTTTGACACCCAGATCGTCTCGCAAAACCTGATTAATGGTGCCGACAACTTTCCTTTGATGGCGGTGCCGTTTTTTATGCTCGCAGGCGAATTGATGAATGCTGGTGGCATGAGCCGGCGCATCGTGAATTCAGCCCTGGTGTGGGTCGGGCATTTTCAGGGTGGCTTAGGCTATGTGGCCGTGTTTGCAGCCATCATCATGGCCAGCCTGTCGGGCTCTGCCGTGGCGGATACCGCAGCGCTCGCGGCGGTGCTGCTGCCCATGATGCGCAAGGCCGGTTACCGCATGGACCGATCGGCAGGGCTGATTGCCGCCGGCGGCATCATCGCGCCGGTTATCCCGCCGTCTATCGGGTTCATTCTGTTTGGGGTGATCGGCGGTGTGTCGATCTCCAAGCTGTTCATGGCCGGTATTTTCCCCGGGCTCCTGATGGGTTTGGCACTTATTATTACTTGGTGGATCGTCGCCCGCCATGACAAGGTGGAAGTGTCACCGCGGGTTCCGATGGGTGAGAAGTTGCGGGTCACAGCCGATGCCTTCTGGTGCTATTTGATGGCGGTAACCATCATTGGCGGGATGAAGTTCGGTATTTTCACCCCGACCGAGGCGGCAGTGGTTGCTGTGGTCTATTCGCTGCTGGTGGGGCTGTTCATTTACCGCGAGATCAAGCTTCGAGACCTATATCGCATCACCTTGAACGCCGCCAAGACCTCCTCCGTGGTGATGTTCCTGGTGGCCGCAGCGTTGGTTTCAGCCTGGCTGATCACGGTAGCCAACATTCCAGCTCAAATGGTTCAGCTGATGCAGCCCTTTATTGACAACAAGATGCTGTTGATGGCGATGCTGATGTTGCTGGTTTTGGTTGTCGGTACAGCACTGGATTTTGCCCCAACCGTTTTGATCCTTACGCCGGTTCTGATGCCGCTGGTGCGCCAAGCCGGCATTGATCCGGTCTACTTTGGCGTGCTGTTCATCATCAACAATGCGATTGGTCTGCTGACACCGCCGGTCGGTACCGTGCTCAACGTCGTCTGTGGGGTGGGGCGGATCCCGATGCATGACGTCATCAAGGGGGTAATGCCTTTTCTTGCATCTCAGGTGGTCGTGATGGGTCTGTTGATTGTCTTTCCCGGGCTGGTGATGGTGCCCTTGCGCTGGTTGACCACCTGAGAGGCTATGACAATTCTTGACTCATTCCGGCTGAAGGGCCGTACTGCGCTGATAACCGGGTCTTCGGGGGGTATCGGCTTGGCGCTTGCACGTGCGCTGGGCCAGGCCGGCGCACAGGTTGTCCTCAATGGCCGTAATGTTGAGAAACTTGAAGCCGCTGCCCGGCAGTTGCGCGGGGAAGGTCTGGTTGTTAGTACATCGGTGTTTGATGTCACGGACGCCGCTGGCGTCAGTGCGGCCATCGAGGCTATTGAGGCTCGGTTGGGTCCCATCGATGTGCTGGTCAATAACGCCGGCATCCAAATCCGCAACCCCTTGCATGAGTTTGCCGATGCCGACTGGCACACACTCATGCGAACCAACCTGGACAGCGCGTATTTTGTTGGTAAAGCGGTGGCCCAAAAAATGATACCTCGGCGCAGCGGCAAGATCATTAATGTCTGCTCCGTGCAAAGTGAGTTGGGGCGCCCTGGCATCGCACCTTACACAGCCAGCAAAGGGGCATTGAAAATGCTGACCAAGGGCATGGCAATTGACTGGGGCCCCTACGGTATCAATGTCAACGGGCTTGGTCCTGGGTACTTCAAGACCGAACTAACTGAGAAGCTGGTGGCTGATCCAGCATTTACAAGCTGGTTGGTTGGCCGCACACCCAGCCGGCGCTGGGGTGATGTGCAGGAACTGGGTGGCGCCATCGTCTTTCTGGCCAGTCAAGCGGCTGGCTTTGTCAACGGTCATATTTTGTATGTGGATGGTGGCGTCACCGCCACCCTGTAAAAGGATCAGATCATGCGTGCACTCATTTGCCATGCCGCCCAAGACCTCAGACTTGAAAACATTGAGCCCCCCTCACTCGGTGAACAGCAGTTGTTGGTGCGGGTCGCTTATGGCGGCATTTGTGGCTCTGACCTGCACTACCAGCAGCACGGAGGATTCGGTACCGTACGGATCAAGCAGCCGATGGCCCTTGGCCACGAGGTCTCTGGCGTTGTCGAGGCACTTGGAGCCAAGGTAAACGGCTTTAGCAAGGGGCAACGCATCGCGATTTCGCCCTCCAGGCCTTGCGGCAGTTGCCGCTTTTGCCAGTCGGGTATGCATAACCATTGTCTGTCCATGCGTTTTTATGGGAGCGCCATGCCGTTTCCGCACGTCCAGGGGGCATTCTGCGAACACCTGGTGGTTGATCTTAGTCAAGCCCACTCGGTCGCGGATCATCTCAGCCTGTCCGAGGCAGCCTTGGCTGAGCCTTTGTCTGTTGGCCTGCACGCCATTCAAAGGGCAGGGGGTGTACTGGGCAAACAAGTGCTGGTCACGGGTTGCGGGCCGATTGGATCGCTGCTGATCGGCGCCCTGCGCCGAGCCGGGGCCGCCAGGATTGTGGCTGCGGACATTGCTGACTTGCCGTTGCGTTGTGCCGCGAGCATGGGTGCCGACGAGACCGTCAACCTAAAAAGCGATGCGGTCGCGCTGGAGCGTTACAAAGCGGATAAAGGACAGTTTGATGTGGCCTTTGAAGCGTCAGGCAGCCAGGCCGCCTTGCTGACGGCGCTGGAGGTGATCACGCCGCGCGGCATTTTGGTCACTGTCGGCCTGGGCGGCGACATGAGCCTGCCGATGAACCAGATTGTTGCCAAAGAGGTTGACCTTCGGGGTACTTTCCGTTTTCATGCAGAATTTGCCACAGCAGTCCAATTTTTGAACCAGGGCCTGGTGGATGGCAAGCCGGTGATCACCAATGTGCTGCCTATGAGCCGTGCGCTGGAGGCATTTGCTCTGGCGGCGGATAAAAGTCAGTCTCTCAAGGTGCAAATCGAGTTTGATGAACAGGGTCAGGCCGCATAATCAGTCGCTCCCAGGTGACGGCTAAGGCCCGGTCCTTGGGCAGACTCAAAGGCCACCTTGAAAAAAATATTCCAACTCAACGTTGAGGGCAGACACCCCGACCGCCTGCTTGAGGCGAGCAAGCATGACATCAGAAAATATGTCGCGCGCCAACGCCGCGCGGCCTTGCCAGAAGGGGTGGATTACTGGGATTTCGCCTGCCGCTTTGGCCATACAGAGGCCGACGCCGCCCCAGTTCATTTCGCCACGCTCATTAGCCTGATGGATGCGGCGGCAAAGGATGGCAAGACCAGCTTTTTCGTCGACATTCTGGGTCAAAAGGGCTATCGCAAGCCTAAGGCTGACCTCTTTGCAGCTGCCGCCGGCTCCAAGCCAGAGGCATAAGCTGGGTGTCCAGGAGTCACGGCCGAACGGCCGGCGCTTCAAGCGGCATACCCGCCGCCCGTTGAACTAGGTAGAGTTCCAGCGCGACCAGGTCAGGGGATCCATAGGGGAACGGCTCGGCCCGTACACCGCTCATGCAGTTGCGCAGCCGCCGCTGAAGCGTTCCCATGCCCTGCCACTCCAGCCGATAGAGTGGATAGCCGGTAGGGTGCGCCTGCGGAATGACAGTGCCACCCAACAGGCGTCCGGCCTGCTGATCATGGCATTGGGCACAAGACAGATTTAGTTGACCAAGGCGCTGACTAAACAGCGCTTCGCCGCGGTCTCGATAGGGCTTCAGCCGTGGGTCTGGGTCAGGGCGGATCGACATACCCCGGGATTGGTGCACTACCACGGCTTCGAGTGCAATCAGGCGCAGGTCCTGGGGTGGCAGACTGGTGGCCAACTGATGCCGCTGGCGGCAAAGGTTGATACGCTCCCCCAAGGTCACCGGTTTTTGACTCGTAGTATCAAAACCAGGATAGCGGACGACTGCGCCCCGTAGGCTGGCAACAGCGCCATGGCAGCTGGCGCATGATTTGTTTGCGCTGCCCACGGAACTGCTCCATAAGGTTTCGCCGTCTGCGACCCAAAGCATGGCCGGGTTTTGTCGGTCATCTCGCTGCATTGCCTGGGTAGTGGGGCTCATGTCGGCAAATCCAGAGCGCCGGCCCAGGCTGTCTTCTGTCGTTGATGGCTGGGCGAAAAGTGGTTGTCCGATGGCCGCAGATAGCATCGTTAGCCAAAGAAATTGCCACCAATACCGCATTGGTGTCCTCAGTCCGTCACCTGGACCGCCACGGTTTCGGTTTGACGAAAGCCCTGATCTCCCTCCCAAATCAGTGTCAGCGTACCGTTGCCTGTGGCTCGTAAATGAAACGCGACGTAGGGGTTGGCCGAAATTGCGGCGAACAGTTCAGCCGAAAAAACCAGGTCCTGCCCGGAGGCGTCTGAAAAAAAACAGCTAAAGCGCCGGATCAAGTCTCGGGCTAAAACTACGCCGTCAGACCCTGGGCGGTAGCCGGTTTCCATCGGATGCGCGATCAGCGTCTGGATTTCGACGTTGTCGCCGCGGCGTATTGACTTGGGTAGGTTGATTAGCGTACGGGCCATGGTTAAAGCCGTTTTAGTCGGTTTCGATACAGGCGGCCAGCGTGACGAATACTTCGATCGTGTGCGACCAGCAACTGCCGTCATTCATGCGCGCCATTGCCACTAGCTTCTGGGTTGTGGCCAGGCGAATCCGGGTAGAGACCTTAGCCAGGCCGCCGCGCGGCCCTAGTTGGAAGCTCGCCACCTCGGTTTGCGGGTTCCGCTCGTTGAAGATGGCAATAGCGGTCACGTGGTCTGTCGGGGTCATAGGGCTTTCCACCGAGACCGTCGCCGGCACTGCATTGCCGTTGTCTACCAGTCGTGCGACATCAAGAAAGACTCGACCCACCTGAATGCGAGCACCAGCGGCGAATGCATTCATGGCCTGGGTCAGTTCATCTTGGGTGGCAGCGGCTGGTCGCACCAGCACGGCCGCACTCAGACCCAAGCCGGCGGCCAGTGCTTGTCGTCTGGTGGGAATTAAGTTTGACATGAGAGGGGTTGGAAAGGCAGGTACTGTCAGGGTTGCTGCTTATAGGTTCGTTGGCTCATTCCCGAAGGGTCTGCAGGTACGCCACCACATCTTCGATCTGTTGAGGACTCAAAATGGGCTGACCCACCCATGCCGGCGCCGCCCTGTTCAACCCCTCGGTGCTGGCGTATGACGGCATGATGCTGTCAGGATTGATGCTACGTGCATTGGCGATACGCTGGCGCAACTGAACAGCGGACCAACGGGCCCCTGCACCTGCCAGGCTGGGGGCCAGATTGCCCTGCACGCGCGTATCTCCAGCAGGAGCGCTGTGGCATAAAAGACAAAGGCCCACCTGTCTGTTGATGACAATGGATTCGCCACGCGCAGCGTCCCCAGGGGGTGTTACCAACTGATTTTGGCTGTTTTCCCCTATTGCATCGCCCAATTGCAGCATCAGAGCCACTGCCAGGGTACGGACGCGCATGGCAACCGAGGCCCGCAGCCTTAGGTTCACCATGCATGTCCTCGCTTTTCACGCCTTCTTGAGGCTGTGATTTTTGAGGGGCAACTCCCGGATTCGCTTGCCTGTCGCAGCAAAGATGGCGTTCAACACCGCAGGCGCAGCCACGGCAATGGTTGGTTCGCCGACGCCGCCCCAGAAACCACCCGAAGGCATCACGATCGATTCAACCCGCGGCATATCTGCCATTTTGACGACCGGATAGGTGTGGAAGTTATCCTGTTCCATGCGTCCATTTTTTACTGTGCACTCGCCGTAAAGGGCCGCCGAGAGTCCGTAGGCAAAAGAGCCCTCAATCTGAGCCTCGATTTGCTGCGGGTTGACCGCATGCCCGGGGTCAGTTGCCGCTACGATGCGGTGAATCTTGAGTTCTCCGTCGTCGCTGACCGACACTTCTGCGCAGGCGGCCACGTAACTGCCGAAGCCCATGGTCTGGGCCAGTCCACGAAACACGCCCTTGGCCGCAGGTTTGCCCCAGCCAGCCCCTTGAGCCGCTGCATCCAGCACAGCTCGGTGCAGCGGGTGTTTAGCTAGCAATTTGTGCCTGAAGGCCAGAGGGTCCTGGCCCGTGGCGTGGGCTAGTTCGTCGATGAAGCACTCCACATAAATGCTGTTTTGGTTCAGGTTGACACCGCGCCAAAAGCCAGCCGGCACATGCGGGTTGCGCATGGCATAGTCGATCAACAGGTTGGGCACGCTGTAGCCGAGATGCCCCTCGGTACCGGCTGCCAGTAAACCCTGGAACACCACCGGATCTTTGCCGTCTTTGATGCTCTGCGGCGCCACCGTGGCTAGGATCGATTGCCCGGCAATTCGCATGTGTAATCCGGTGAGTTGGCCCTGGGCATCAATGCCGGCGGTCAGCTTGCACTGGGTTACTGGGTGGTAACGCCCGTGCAGCATGTCTTCTTCACGGCTCCAGATCAATTTAACTGGAATGCCTGGCATTTGCTTGGCGATGCTGACAGCCTGGTGAATCCAGTCGGTGCCGCCACGGCGGCCGAAGCCTCCGCCGAGCATCAGCTTGTAGACCTCGCATTTTGAGGCTGGAAGGCCAGAAGCCTCGGAAGCGGCAGCCAATGCGGCCTCGCCATTTTGGGTCGGTGTCCAGACCTCACACAACTCAGGAGTGCCACTGGCAGACACGCTGAATTTCACAGTGGCGTTCATCGGCTCCATGGTGGCATGGTTTTGGTGCGGCATGCCGTAGACCGCTTCGATTTTGCGGGCGGCACCAGCTATCGCTTTGCGGGCGTCGCCGTTTTCGTTACCGACGGCACCTTCCGGTGCAACCAGTGCCGCTTTTAACACCTCGGCAAATGCCTCGCTGGATGCTTTGGCGTGTGGTCCTTCGTCCCACTCGATGGGAAGTGCGTCCAAGGCGGTCTTGGCATGCCACCATGTGTCGGCGATCACAGCGACGGTGCTGTCATTGACGCGGACGACTTTTTTGACGCCTTTGCGGCCGGCGATGGCGGCAGCGTCGAAGCTTTTGAGCTTGCCCCCGAAGACCGGGCAATCCTTGATCGCGGCGTTCAACATGCCAGGCAGCTTCAGGTCGATGCCGTACATCTGGGCGCCAGTGGTCTTGTCGACCGTATCAAGCCGAGCCAACCGCTTGCCTGCAAGTTTCCAATCCTTGGGGTTTTTGAGCGTCACGCTGGTTGGTTGCGCCAATTTGCCCGCCGCTACAGCCATCTTGCCGTAGCTGGTCGTGCGGCCGCTGGGCACGTGCGTGATCACACTGTTGGCGGCGCGGCAATCGGCTGCCGCAACCTGCCACTCATTAGCAGCCGCTTGAACCAGCATCGTGCGTGCAATGGCGCCACCCTTTCGCACATAGTCCTGAGAATCCCGGATGCCACGGCTGCCGCCTGTGCTGAAATTACCCCACACCCGATTTCGGGCCAGGCTCTGTCCTGGCGTCGGGTACTCGGTGGTGACTTTGGCCCAGTCGCACTCAAGTTCTTCTGCAACCAGTTGAGCCAAGCCAGTCAGGGTGCCCTGACCCATCTCCGAGCGGGCGATTCGGATGACCACACTGTCGTCCGGTCGTACAACCACCCAGGCATTCACCTCGGCCGGCCGGGCATCTTGCGCCCCTGCGTCGATTGACCAGGGTGCCGATATAGCGACGACCAGGCCTGTACCTGCCGCAGCCGACTGCCCCAAAAATTGCCGGCGCGAAACACCAGTGGAAGTGCTGGCTTTAGATTCCTTGATCATGTTGTGCTCCCATCGGTGTGCTGGATCGACAGACCGGCCGTTTTGGTGTTGCCACCCTTGGCGACGACCTTGATGGCGGCCCGAATGCGGTTGTACGTGCCGCACCGGCAGATGTTGGTGATAGCAGCGTCAATGTCGGCATCTGTTGGGTCGGGCTTTTCCTTTAGGAGCGCCACCGTGGCCATGATCATGCCGCTTTGGCAAAAGCCGCATTGGGGCACATCCAGGGCCGCCCAGGCTTTTTGAACCGGGTGCAGGCCGTCGGTAGACAGGCCTTCAATGGTGACGATTTTTTCATTGGCCGCCACAGTCGAGACGGGCCTGACGCAGGAGCGCGTCGGGACACCATCAATGTGCACTGTGCAGGAGCCACACTGGGCCAAACCGCAGCCGTATTTGGTGCCGGTCAAACCCAGTTGCTCGCGCAGGACCCATAACAGAGGGGTATCGCCCTCGGCATCATGCTCGCGCACGACATTGTTAACTGTCAATTTCGCCATGGTGACTCCAAGATGAGGCCGTATATGGCCATTGTTTGACCAAAATCATCTTATCCCGGCGACGAGCGTGTTAGGGGAATTCTTTGCCTAGGGTATACCCTGAATTTGGAGGCGGTGAATCACGCCATAGCGGTGCTGAACTGCTGCCTGAAGTTGGCCTAAGGGGTGGCTGGCGATGACTGGACCCGGCGTGCGCCGTCAAAACGCCGGTTCCAGTACGACACGCCCATGTCTTCGACGCGAACTTCGGCGCCGGGTTTGGGGGAGTGTATGAATTTACCTTCTCCGACATAGATGCCCACATGACTGAAGGCCCTGCGCATCGTGTTGAAAAAAACCAGATCGCCAGGTTGCAATTCTGATCGTTCAATTTTTTGTGTGGTCGCCGCCTGCTGTTCGGCGCGGCGCGGCAGGATCAGCCCTACCGTTTGCTCGTACATCGCTTTGACGAAGCCGCTGCAGTCAAAGCCTGTCTCAGCCGTGTTGCCACCGCGTCTGTAGGGCACACCCAGGAAGCCTAGTGCGGTGAATACAAGTTCGGAGGCCTTGTCAGTGGCAGTTTGTCGCACTTGGTCAATGCGGGCCAGCAGGCCTTTGTCAGCAAGCAGACGCTCCATGTCATCAGCCGGGGCGGCTGGACTGGCCAGAACCTGCGTGGCGAACAGGAAGATGGCGATAAGATGGAGAAGTCGCATCTGCCCAGTATAAGCTGCTAAGTCGCGGTTTTCTAAAGTTATAAATTTCATTAGAAATAGAATTTAAGAACTTGATTTATATATTAAAAATTCAAACATCATGTTTAAAGCTATCGTGTTGGACAACAACCCTGAGTTTCTGGCCTCGGTGCAGACCGTTGACGAATCTCGCCTGCCGCAGGGAGATGTCACCGTGGCGGTGTCGTACTCCACCCTCAACTACAAGGATGGCTTGGCCATCACCAACAAGGGGCCGGTGGTACGCCAGTGGCCGATGGTGGCTGGCATTGACGGTGCCGGTACCGTGATTGAATCCAGCCATCCGGCTTGGCAGGTCGGTGACGTGGTAGTTCACAACGGCTGGGGTGTCGGAGAAATGCATTGGGGCTGCCTGGCAGAGAAAGCCAGGCTCAAAGGCGACTGGCTGGTGCGCGTGCCTTCGGCGTTCACGCCACGCCAGGCCATGGCGATTGGCACGGCCGGCTACACCGCGATGCTGTGTGTGCTGGCCCTGGAGGACCACGGGCTTACGCCTGCTTCAGGCGATGTGCTGGTGACGGGCGCCACTGGCGGCGTCGGCAGTGTGGCGGTTGCCTTGCTGAGTCGCCTGGGCTACCGGGTGGTGGCGGCGACCGGCAAGGCGTCTGAAGCCGCTTATCTGGAGCAGTTGGGTGCAGTTGGCGTGATAGACCGCGCAGACTTGTCCGCACCGGGAAAGCCCTGGCAAAAAGAGCGTTGGGCTGGCGTGGTCGACGCGGTCGGCTCGCACACGCTGGCGAACGTGCTGGCACAAACCCGCTATGGCGGCGTGGTGGCAGCATGTGGTCTGGCGCAGGGCATGGACCTTGCGACCAGCGTCATGCCCTTCATTCTGCGTGGCGTGACCTTGGCAGGCGTTGACTCGGTGATGGCGCCGCTGGCCCGCCGGCAACGCGCCTGGGACCGACTCGCTCTTGACTTGGACCCAGTCTTGCTGGAGGCCATGGTGCAGGAAGTGCCGCTTGAGGGCGCGGTGGCCCGCGCCCATGAGCTGATGGCAGGGCGCGTGCGCGGCCGAACTGTGATCAAAATTGGCAGCTAAGCCCCATAGAATATAGGGTTACAGCTATCATTATGATAGTATTTTCTGGTTGACGCTCAAGGGTGCCAAGCCATTTTTCCAAGAAAGTTCGCTATGTTGTTAGAAGCCGCCGACGCCCAACTGGTGCTAGTTGATTATCAAATAGGCTTGATGCCGGTGATGTGGGAAGCTGAAGCCGTCACGGCAAATGCAGTGCGTCTGGGAGAATTGGCACGCCCGTTCGGAGTGCCTGTGTGGGGGACCGAGCAGAACCCTTCCGGTCTGGGGCCTAATCTGCCGTCAATCAAAGCACTTTGCGGTAATACCTTGAGCAAAATGCAATTTAGTGCGGTGGAAGAAGGCCTTGGCGAATGGCTGCGGCCTCCAAGCAAACCCCCTGCGGGCAACGCCCGCAGCCTGCCCAAGCACCTGCAGAAGCCCTTGGGAGGACCACCACCACGCAACACTGTCGTAATTGCTGGCTGCGAGGCACACATTTGTCTGTTGCAGACCGCTCTCGATTTGTTGGAGGATGAATTTGAGGTCTGGGTTGTCACCGACGCATGCACGTCCCGCACAGAGCGCAACCGGGATGCCGCTTTTGATCGCCTGGCCGGGGCTGGGGCTGAGTTGGTCACGACTGAAATGGTGGCTTTTGAGTGGTTGCGCTCCGCCGAACACCCTGCCTTTAAGGCAGTGCAGGCCTTGATTAAGTAACGCGGATCAGCCGACGGCAGGAGCTCGCGGTCCTTGCGGCCAGAGCCAGAGGCATGAGAGGAGTCAGGCTATTGCAAGTTGATTGACCATAATTATGAATTCAGTTTATTGCACCGACCGGAGACCATCATGACAAGCTATTCGGAGTTCCATCACCGCTCCATCGCCGATCCCGAATCATTTTGGGCAGAGCAGGCGAAGTTGATTGACTGGGATCTGCCTGCGAAGCAAATTTGCGACTACAGCCAGCCCCCGTTTGCCAAGTGGTTTGTCGGCGGCACGACCAACCTGTGTCACAACGCGGTAGACCGCCACCTGCACGAGCGCCCTGAGCAGGCCGCGCTGATCTTTGTGTCGACGGAAACCAACCAAGAGCGGGTCTACACCTTTCGCGAATTGCACGCTGAGGTTCAGCGTATGGCCGCCGTGATACGGCAATTGGGCGTTCAGAAAGGGGACCGGGTTTTAATCTATATGCCGATGATTGCCGAGGCCGCTTTTGCCATGCTGGCCTGCGCCCGCATAGGCGCCATTCATTCGGTGGTGTTCGGCGGCTTCGCCTCAGGCTCGCTGGCATCGCGCATCGAGGACGCATCACCAAGATTGATCATCAGCGCTGATGCGGGTTCGCGAAGCGGCAAAGTGGTTGAGTACAAGCCGCTGCTGGATGAGGCCATCCGCCTGTCCAGCCATCAACCTGACGCGGTGCTGCTGGTCGACCGCCAGCTCGCGACCATGGCGCTGACAGCTGGGCGTGATCACCTTTGGGGGCCCCTGCGCGAGCAGCACCTGGATACCGTGGTGAATTGTGAGTGGCTTGAAGCGACCCACCCCAGCTACACCCTGTACACCAGCGGCACGACTGGCAAGCCCAAAGGTGTTCAGCGGGATACGGGCGGCTACGCCGTGGCCTTGGCCGCCAGCATGAAGCATATTTTTTGTGGCGAGCCGGGCGAAACCTATTTCTCCACCAGCGACATCGGTTGGGTGGTGGGCCACAGTTACATCATCTACGGGCCGCTGATTGCAGGCATGGCCACCATCATGTACGAGGGCTTGCCCACAAGGCCCGATGGCGGCATATGGTGGAGCCTGGTCGAAAAATACAAGGTGACGGTGATGTTTAGCGCGCCAACGGCGATACGCGTGCTGAAAAAACAAGATCCAGCGTTGTTGAAAAAATACGATTTGTCCAGCTTGCGGGCCCTGTTTCTGGCGGGCGAGCCGCTGGACGAGCCAACCGCACGTTGGATCGCCGACGGCCTGGGCGTACCCATCATCGACAACTACTGGCAGACTGAAAGTGGCTGGCCGATCCTGACCATTGCCAATGGCGTCGAGAAGACGCTCAGTAAATTTGGCAGCCCCGGAATTCCGATGTACGGCTACAAAGTCAAGTTGCTGGACGACCAAACGGGTGCAGAGCTCACAGTGCCGAATCAAAAAGGGGTTGTGGCGATCGAAGGGCCTTTGCCCCCGGGCTGCATGCAAACGGTCTGGCGTGACGACGAACGCTTTGTGAAGACCTATTGGTCCAGTGTGCCGGGCAAAATGGTTTACAGCACCTTCGACTGGGGCATCAAGGACGAGGACGGGTACTACTTCATTCTGGGTCGGACCGATGACGTGATCAATGTGGCAGGGCACCGACTGGGTACTCGCGAAATCGAGGAAAGTATTTCAGCCCATCCCAATGTGTCTGAGGTAGCGGTGGTAGGGGTTGCTGATCAACTCAAGGGGCAGGTCGCCATGGCTTTTGCTGTGGCCAAGGACGCCAGCAGCCTGACGGATGCCGGCGCGCGGCTGCGGCTCGAGGGTGAAATCATGAAGCTGGTGGACCGCGACCTGGGTGCGGTGGCGCGGCCTGCGCGTGTGCTGTTCGTGACGGCGCTGCCCAAGACGCGCAGCGGCAAGCTGCTGCGGCGGGCGGTGCAGGCCATCTGTGAGGGTCGGGATCCGGGCGACCTGACCACGATGGAAGACCCGGCGGCCCTGCAACAGATTCGCGAGCTGATGCTTGCGTAAGCTGACGCCAATATATTGATGGCACAATTCTGATTGTACTAGGCCCTTCCAACGCCACAGACGCATCCGCCAAACGGTCTAGCCGTGACGCGGAAGGTTAATCAAACAGCTTTAACCAGCTAATGTTTCCTGCAGGGAAACGGAGGTCAGCGGAATATGAGTGAAATAAACGCCCCGACGGCGAGCGCGTCTTCGACCGTGTATCAGGCATACCAGGCCAACACCTACCTCTTTGGCGGCAATGCGCCCTATGTCGAAGAGATGTACGAGAACTACTTGGCTAACCCGGGTAGCGTGCCAGACAACTGGCGCGATTATTTCGACGCTTTGCAGCATGTGCCGGCGCTTGACGGCTCCAACGCCAAAGATGTCCCCCATCTTCCTGTGGTCAACGCTTTTGCCGAGCGCGCCAAACAAGGTGGCACCAAGGTGGTGCTGGCCAGTGTTGATGCGGAAATGGGCCGCAAACGCACGGCGGTGCAGCAATTGATTGCCGCCTACCGCAATGTCGGTGCCCGCTGGGCGGACCTGGATCCGCTCAAACGCACAGAGCGCGACCACATACCTGAGTTGGACCCGGCCTTCTATGGCTTCAGCGATGCCGACCAGGAAGCCGTGTTCAACACCAGCAACACTTTTTTTGGCAAGGAGTCCATGAGCCTGCGCGAGCTGATGAACGCTCTGCGCCAGACCTACTGCGGCACCATTGGCGCCGAGTACATGTACGCAACCGACCAGAACCAAAAGCGCTGGTGGCAACAGAAGCTGGAAAGCATCCGCAGCAAACCGAGTTTTGATACTGAGAAGAAAAAACACATTCTGGAACGCCTGACTGCGTCAGAAGGGTTGGAGCGCTTTTTGCATACCAAATACGTAGGGCAAAAACGCTTTTCGTTGGAAGGTGGGGAGAGTTTTATTGCTTCCATGGATGAACTGATCCAGATGGCAGGCGCGCGAGGCGTGCAAGAAATCGTCATTGGCATGGCCCACCGGGGACGGCTGAACGTGTTGGTGAACTCGCTGGGCAAGATGCCTGCTGACCTGTTTGCCGAGTTCGACCACACTGCGCCTGAAGAATTGCCCAGTGGTGACGTGAAGTACCACCAGGGTTTCAGTTCCGACGTGTCCACGCCTGGCGGCCCGGTGCACTTGACGCTGGCCTTCAATCCGTCGCACTTGGAGATCGTCAACCCGGTGGTTGAGGGCTCGGTACGGGCCCGTATGGACCGGCGCGGTGATCCCCACGGCAAGCAGGTTTTGCCGGTGCTGGTGCATGGTGACGCCGCATTCGCTGGGCAGGGCGTTGTGATGGAGACGTTGGCCCTGGCAGAGACCCGTGGGTATTCCACAGGTGGCACAGTGCATATCGTGATTAACAACCAGATTGGCTTCACCACCAGCGACCCGCGTGACAGTCGCTCCACGCTGTACTGCTCGGACATCGTCAAAATGATCGAGTCGCCGGTATTGCACGTGAACGGTGATGACCCCGAGGCGGTGGTGCTGGCGACCCAACTGGCGCTGGAGTTCCGTATGGAGTTCCGCAAGGACGTGGTGGTCGACATCATCTGCTTTCGTAAGCTCGGCCACAACGAGCAGGACACGCCGGCGCTGACGCAGCCGCTGATGTACAAGAAGATCGCCCAGCATCCCGGCACCCGGCGCCTGTACGCCGACAAACTGGCCGCACAGGGCCTAGGCGCCGAACTTGGCGACGACATGGTCAAGGCGTATCGGGCTGCCATGGATGCGGGTCGGCACACGGTTGACCCGGTGTTGACCAATTTCAAGAGCAAGTATGCGGTGGACTGGGCGCCCTACATGGGCAAGAAGTGGACCGATGCCGGCGACACAGCGATCCCGATGGCTGAGTGGAAGCGTTTGGCGCAGCGCTTGACGACCTTGCCCGCGACCATCACACCGCACCAACTGGTGCGTAAGGTCTACGACGATCGTGCCGCCATGGGGCGGGGTGACCTACCTGTCGACTGGGGCATGGGCGAGCACATGGCGTTTGCCTCTTTGGTCGCCGGTGGTTACCCGGTGCGTCTTAGCGGCGAGGATTGCGGCCGGGGCACCTTTACCCACCGCCATGCCGTTATCCACGACCAAAATCGTGAGAAATTTGACGAAGGCACCTACACGCCCCTGCAGAATGTGGCGGATGGCCAGTCGCCGTTCGTGGTGATCGATTCCATTCTTTCGGAAGAGGCTGTGCTGGCGTTTGAGTACGGCTACGCCTCCAATGACCCGAATACCCTGGTCATCTGGGAAGCGCAGTTCGGCGATTTTGTCAACGGGGCTCAAGTGGTCATTGACCAGTTCATCGCCTCGGGCGAGGTGAAATGGGGCCGCGTCAACGGCATCACACTGATGCTACCGCACGGCTATGAGGGACAGGGCCCGGAACACAGTTCGGCCCGGCTGGAGCGCTTCATGCAACTCAGCGCAGACACCAATATGCAGGTGGTGCAACCGACGACGGCCAGTCAGATTTTTCACATCTTGCGGCGCCAGATGGTGCGCAACATTCGCAAGCCCTTGATCATCATGACGCCCAAGTCACTGTTGCGCAATAAGGACGCCACTTCGCCCCTGTCGGAATTCACCAAGGGCAGCTTCCAGACCATCATTCCGGAGCAAAAAGAAGACATCGGTAAAAAGGCGGACAAGGTCAAACGCCTGGTCGCCTGCTCGGGCAAGGTCTACTACGATCTGGTTAAAAAGCGGGAAGAAAAAGGCATCGACGATGTGGCCATCCTGCGCGTCGAGCAGTTGTACCCGTTTCCGCATAAGGCCTTCTCGAATGAGCTAAAAAAATACGCCCACGCCACCGAGGTGGTGTGGTGCCAGGACGAGCCGCAAAACCAGGGCGCTTGGTTTTTTGTGCAGCACTATATTCACGAGAACATGCTGGATGGGCAAAAACTGGGCTACTCCGGGCGAGCAGCCTCCGCCTCACCGGCCGTCGGATATTCCCACGCGCACCAGGAGCAGCAAAAGGCGCTGGTCGAAGGCGCGTTTGGCAAGCTCAAAGGGTTCGTCTTGACCAAATAAGGTCTGCGGCCTCCTAGAAATTAATTGAAAGAAAAGTTATGGCTATCGTAGAAGTGAAAGTCCCACAGCTGTCCGAGTCGGTGGCTGAGGCCACCATGCTGCAGTGGAAAAAGAAGGTCGGTGACGCCGTTGCCGTGGATGAGATCCTGATCGAGATCGAGACTGACAAAGTGGTGTTGGAAGTACCTGCACCCAGTGCCGGCGTATTGGTCGAGATGCTGGTGGGTGATGGTGGCACGGTCGTGGCCGATCAGCTGATCGCCCGTATCGACACCGAAGCCCTTGCAGGGCTGGCAGCCCCGGCAGTCGCGGCAGCGGCGGCACCCGTTGCGCTGGCTGTCCCCGACGCTTCAATGGCGGGCGTCGCCATGCCGGCGGCTGCTAAGCTGATGGCCGACAACCAATTAGCATCCGGTTCTGTGGCGGGTACCGGTCGCGACGGTCGTGTTACCAAGGGCGATGTGTTGGGTGTGATGGCTGCCGCAACAGCAGTCGTCCCTGTATCTGCTCCTAAAATTATAGCTGCACCCCTAGCGCCAGCAAGGGCTGCGGCCACATTTTTGCCTCAAGTAGCGGTGCCGGCAGCCGAGTCGGTCGATCGACCTGAGCAACGTGTTCCGATGAGCCGTTTGCGTGCCCGCGTCGCGGAGCGCTTACTGCAGTCGCAATCCACCAATGCCATCCTGACCACTTTCAACGAGGTCAACATGGCACCTGTGATGGAAATGCGCAAGCGTTTCCAAGATAAATTCGAGAAAGAGCATGGCGTCAAAATCGGCTTCATGAGCTTCTTCGTCAAAGCGGCGGTCCATGCCCTGAAGAAGTACCCGGTCCTCAATGCCTCGGTAGATGGCAACGACATCGTCTACCACGGCTACTTTGACATCGGAATTGCGGTGGGCTCACCACGTGGCCTCGTCGTTCCCATCTTGCGCAATGCCGATCAGATGAGTTTTGCCGACATCGAGAAAAAAATTGCTGAGTACGGCGCCAAGGCCCGCGATGGAAAACTCGGCATCGAAGAAATGACCGGTGGGACCTTCTCTATCTCTAACGGCGGTGTTTTCGGCTCGATGTTGTCTACCCCCATCATCAACCCGCCGCAGTCGGCCATCCTCGGCGTGCACGCCACCAAAGACCGCGCTGTGGTGGAGAACGGTCAGGTGGTGGTGCGCCCCATCAATTACCTGGCCATGAGTTACGACCACCGAATCATTGACGGCCGCGAGGCTGTGCTGGGCTTGGTGGCTATGAAAGAAGCGCTGGAAGACCCGGCGCGCTTGCTGTTTGATATCTGAAGGCGGCATCATCATGAGCAACTCATTTGACGTGGTGGTGATCGGGGCCGGCCCCGGCGGCTATATTGCGGCCATCCGCGCGGCCCAACTCGGGTTCAGCGTGGCCTGCATCGATGAATGGACCAACAGCAAGGGCGGACCAGCGCCCGGTGGTACCTGCACCAATGTGGGTTGTATTCCATCAAAGGCCTTGCTGCAGTCGTCTGAGCATTACGAGCACGCGGCACACCATTTCGGCGAGCACGGCATTGGCGTGACGGGTTTAAGCCTGGATGTAGCCAAGATGATCGGCCGCAAGAACACGGTGGTCAAGCAGAACAACGATGGCATTCTGTTTTTGTTCAAGAAAAACAAAGTCAGCTTCTTCCATGGTCGTGCCGCCTTTGCGGCAACTGTTGCTGGCGGCTATGAAATTGCGGTCACAGGCCCAGCGTCGGAGACGCTTTTAGCCAAGCAGGTCATCTTGGCTACTGGCTCCCGGGCCCGTGAGCTGCCAGGAACACCGTTTGACGAACAACAGGTGCTTTCCAATGAGGGCGCATTGGCCCTAGATGCGGTGCCTAAGCGCTTGGGCCTGATCGGCTCAGGTGTGATCGGGCTGGAGATGGGGTCGGTCTGGCGGCGCCTGGGCGCGACGGTCACCGTGCTCGAAGGTCTGCCCACTTTTCTGGGGGCCGTGGATGAGCAAATCGCCAAGGAAGCCAAGAAGGCATTTGACAAGCAGGGGCTTAAGATTGAGCTCGGTGTCAAGGTCGGAGCGATCAGCCAAACGGCCGGCTCGGTCAGCATTGCCTATACCAACGCCAAGGGCGAAGCCCAGCAGCTCGATGTTGACAAGTTGATTGTGTCCATTGGCCGAGTGGCGAATACCGTGGGCTTGAACGCCCAAGCCGTCGGCCTGAAGCTTGATGAGCGCGGTGCGATTGTGGTCGATGACGAGTGCCGAACCAACTTGCCGGGGGTCTGGGCCGTGGGCGATGTGGTTCGAGGCCCCATGCTGGCACACAAGGCCGAGGAGGAGGGCGTTGCGGTGGCAGAGCGCATGGCCGGCCAGCATGGCCATGTCAACTTCAACACGATTCCTTGGGTGATCTACACCAGCCCCGAGATCGCGTGGGTAGGGCAGACCGAGCAGCAGCTCAAGGCAGCCGGTCGAGCTTACAAGGCTGGCACGTTCCCTTTTCTGGCAAATGGCCGGGCTAGGGCGTTGGGCGATACGACTGGTATGGTCAAGATGCTGGCGGACGCTGCCACTGATGAGATTCTGGGTGTCCATATTGTCGGTCCCATGGCGAGCGAATTGATTGCAGAGTGCGTCGTGGCCATGGAGTTCCGGGCGAGCAGCGAAGATCTGGCGCGCATTTGCCACGCGCATCCCTCGCTCAGCGAAGCCACCAAGGAGGCGGCGCTGGCGGTAGACAAGCGCACGCTCAACTTCTAGGGCGGGCGCGCGAATTGATGCCGGTGTCCAGCGCCTACCAGCGCGAGTTGCAGCAGCGCGGGTACGCCAGTGATCCCGCGCAGTTGCGAGCGGTTGCGGCGTTGGAGCGCTGTGCCGCAGAGTGGCGGGACTACAAGGAAAAGCGGTCCAACGCCCTCAAGAAATTGCTCAACCGGCCAGAAATTCCACGCGGCGTCTACCTGTATGGTGGTGTCGGCCGTGGCAAAAGCTTTCTGATGGACTGCTTTTTTGGTGCTGTTCCGCTCAAGCGCAAGACGCGTTTGCATTTCCATGAGTTCATGCGGGAAGTGCATCGGGAACTGGCGGCGCTGCAAGGCACTGTCAACCCACTGGACGCCCTGGGCAAGCGGATGGCAGAGAAATATCGGCTGATCTGCTTTGACGAATTCCATATCGCCGACATCACTGATGCGATGATCCTGCACCGTTTGCTCAAAGCCCTATTTGACAATGGTGTGGGCTTTGTTACGACGTCAAATTTCAGGCCGGAACAGCTCTATCCAAACGGCTTGCACCGCAGCAGAATCTTGCCTGCCATCGACCTTTTGAACGCTAGGCTTGAGGTGGTCAATGTTGATAACGGTGTCGATTACCGGCGCCGCACCCTGGAGCAGCTGACCCTTTACCATACGCCCCTGGGCGAGTCCGCCGAGCGGGCGATGGACGAGGCCTTTGACCGCTTGGCAGAGTCGCAGGACGAAGATCCCGTGCTGAACATTGAGGCGCGGCAGATCCGGGCCCGGCGCAAGGCGGGGGGCCTGGTCTGGTTTGATTTCAAGACCCTGTGTGGCGGGCCTCGCTCGCAAAATGATTATCTGGAGCTCGCCTCACAGTTCCATACGGTTCTCTTGAGCGACGTGCCGCAGATGCAAGTGCGGATGGCGTCAGAGGCGCGGCGCTTCACCTGGCTGATCGACGTGTTGTATGACCGCCGGGTCAAGCTCATCATGTCCGCCGAAGTCGCGCCAGAGATCCTTTACACCGAGGGCCCCTTGGCGCACGAGTTTCCGCGAACAGCGTCTCGCCTTAACGAGATGCAATCCGCTGAATTTTTGGCGCTGGACCGGCGATTGGTCGATACCCGGCTCACATGACGCGAATTCTTTTCTTCGCGTTAATGTTGCTGGCCCAGGCGGCGACCGCGCAGCCGACGACGGCGCCCGGTCAAGAGCCGATGGATATTGAGGCTGAGCGCCGGCGGATCCAGGCCGAACGCTTGCAAGAGGCAGAGCGTCACAAGCGTCACGATGCTGCCTGCTACGCCCGTTTTGCAGTCTCCGACTGTCTGTTGGCCAACCGTGCCCAGCGCCGGGAGGTTCTGGACCAGCTGCAAAAGCAAGAATCGGCAATCCACGCCCAAGAGCGCAAGGAAAAGGCGTTTGAGCAACTGCAACGCGTTCGAGACAAGGCTGCGGCCAAGGACAGCGTGCCGGCTGCCGTCCCGTGATTGTTGCCGGTCGGCCTGAGCTATGACGCTGCGACATCAGGTGCAAGCCGCGTTTGCGGAGGCCGGTACCCTGTCGCAGATGGTCGAGGAATTTCGTCCGCGGCAAGGCCAATCTGACATGGCGGCGGCGATTGCCAGCACGCTGGAGGCGGGCGGTGTGCTGGTGGTCGAGGCGGGTACGGGCATCGGCAAGACCTTTTCCTACCTGGTACCGGTGCTGCTCAGCGGCCAGCGGGCACTGTTGTCAACAGCCACCAAAACCCTTCAAGATCAATTGTTTAGCCGCGACCTGCCCAGACTGGTCAAGGCGCTTGCCTTGCCGATACGGTCCGCCTTGTTGAAGGGGCGCGCCAGTTACCTGTGCCTGTATCGGCTGCAACTAGCGCGCGAGCGGGTGGATCTGACCGATCAGCCGAGCATGGCCGGCCTGGCGCGTATAGCGCTTTGGGCCCAGGCCACCCAAACCGGCGACTTGGCGGAACTGCCAGGTCTTGACGAGCGTTCGCCCCTGATTCCCGTGGTGACCTCCACGCGCGAGAATTGCCTTGGCTCGCCATGTCCGAGCTGGCGGGATTGCCACGTCAATCAAGCCCGTCGTGAGGCACTGGCTGCTGATATCGTGGTGGTCAACCACCATCTGTTTTTTGCCGATCTGGCGGTGCGGGAGTCCGGCATGGCGGAGCTGCTACCCACCGTGCAATCCGTAGTCTTCGACGAAGCCCATCAGCTCAATGAAACTGGGGTTCAGTTTCTGGGGCAACAGCTCGGGACTGCACAATTAATGGATTTTGCCCGTGACCTCCTGGGTGTAGGCGTGCTGCACGCGCGCGGATGGCGGGATTGGGCGCAACTTGCCGCTGACCTGGAGCATGCCACCCGCGATTGGCGCATGCTGGTAGGTCGGCAACCGGCAACGGCTAAATTGCGCTGGTTGAGCCAGGCACCCGAAACTCTGCATGAGGCGAGTTGGCAAGAGGCGATGGCAGCCGTTGCCAATGCCTGCAGTCAGGCGTCTCTGGCGCTGACTGAGGTCAGTGAGACTGGCCCGGAACTGGCTCGTCTGGCCACGCGCGCACTGTCTTTGACCGAGCGGCTCACGGGCTTCATGCAGCCCTGCGAAGCAGGTGCGGTCCGTTGGCTTGAGGTCGGTCCCCACCTCAAGCTGATCGAGACGCCACTTGACATTGCAGACACGGTCAAAGCCCGGCTGCTCGGGGTGAGTCATGACCCCGCTGACAGGCGTGCCTGGATTTTTACCTCTGCGACTTTAGGTGATGACCCGGGCCTCACCTGGTTTACCGAGCCTTGCGGTCTTGCGAGTGCCACGATTCTGAAAATCCAGAGCCCGTTTGACTATGCGGCGCAGGCTGGCCTGTATATCCCGGCGCACATGCCCAAACCGGGCGCCCCAGAGCATAGCGAGCAGGTGGCCCACTTTGTCGCTGAGCATGCGATGCTGTTGGGTGGGCGTACGCTAGTCCTGACCACGAGTCTGCGGGCCTTGCATGTCATCAGTGCGCTGCTGCAGCAGCAGTTTGCCAGCTCGCAAGCCTTGCACATTCTGGTGCAGGGGCAAGTGCCAAAACGAGAACTCATTCAACGATTTCGTGAAGGCAACGATGCGGGTGGTCCAGGTTGCGTTCTGCTGGCATCCGCCTCCTTTTGGGAGGGGGTGGACATTCCGGGTGCAGCCTTGCAAATGGTGGTTATCGACAAGCTGCCCTTTCCGTCTCCCAGTGATCCGCTGGTGGAGGCCCGAGGGCAGCGGCTCGAGTCCGCAGGGCGCAAAGTATTCAAAGACTACTATTTGCCAGAGGCGGCAGTGGCGCTGAAACAGGGGGCTGGCCGACTTATCAGGCACGAGACCGACCGCGGCGTTCTGGTGGTGTGCGACACCCGCTTAAGCAGCATGGGCTATGGTCGACGGTTGCTAGCCGGGCTGCCGCCGATGCGGCGTTTGTCGGCCAAGGAGGATTTTCTTGCTTTCTTGGCGGACCTTACCAAACCTTCCACCACGGATCGGTCTTGGCTTTAACGCCACCCGTGAGGTAGGGTGATTGAGGGAAGTTTTTAGCCAGAACCCGTCGGGCGTCGTCGCGCAGTTGGACCATGCCCAATGCATCATAAGATTTGATCAAAATCATCAGGGCTTCTTCTACTGACGGGGTATTGGGATGGTTGACCACCGCGACCTGAGCCCGGTTGAGGGCTGCCACATAGGCGCCTCGAGCGAAATAATAGCGCGCCACATGAACCTCGTAGTCGGCCAGGGAGTTCACGATATAGGCCATGCGCTGGCTGGCGTCGGGGCTGTAGCGCGATTGCGGGAAGCGCGTGACCAGGTCTTTGAAAGACTCGAACGATTCTTTCGCCGCCTTTTGGTCCCGCTCCGACAGATCCTGACGGGTGATATTTGAAAGCAAACCCAGATCGTCGTTGAAATTGACGATGCCCTTCAGGTAGAGCGCGTAGTCAAGGGCCGGGCTGGCAGGGTGCAACTTCAAGAAGCGCTCGATGGTGGCGAGCGCCTGCGCCTGCTCCCCCGATTTGTAGTGTGCGTAGGCCTTGTCCAACTGCGCCTGTTGGGCCAGCGGTGTTCCAGCGGCACGCCCTTCAAGTTTTTCAAACAAAACGATGGCTTTGTCGTAAGCCCCTGCCGCGACCTCATCTTTTGCCTCTGTGTAGATCTTGCTGGGGCTCCAGCCAGCTGTAGCGTCCACGGGGGTGGAGGAGCAGCCTCCCAGTAGTACGGCCAGACTGGCCGCCAAGGCCGCGAAGACCACCGATAATTTGGCTCGAAGCATGAAGGACAACTTTCTTGGAGACGACAGGCGTGATTATATCGAGCGGGTCAGCTGACGATGGGCTTGACGACCATGCAGAGGCCGGGCCGGATGCTGAGCTGCGGCCCTGGCTGGCTAACGTCAGCCAGCATGGTCATCGACTTGACCGGGCGCTCGCGGAACTCGTACCCGAGTTTTCCCGCAGTTACCTTCAGCAACTGATTGCGCTTGGGGCTGTCACGCTCAACGGCACCAGCATCACTAAGCCTGCAGCCCGGGTCAAGGCAGCCGACTCTGGAACGATTGAACTGCGACCCACGCCGCAAAGCCAGGCTTTCAAGCCAGAGCCAATGGCATTGAACGTTGTGTACCAGGATGCGCATGTGCTTGTGATTAACAAGCCGGCTCACTTGGTGGTGCATCCCGCGCCAGGCAATTGGAGCGGTACCCTGCTGAACGGTCTGCTGGCCTTTGATGCCGCCCTCATGGACCTGCCTCGCGCAGGGATTGTGCATCGGCTGGACAAGGACACCAGTGGCCTCATGGTTGTGGCGCGCACCCGCCTGGCCATGGACAACTTGGTTCGTGCGATTGCTGCGCGCGACGTCCAACGGCATTACCTGGCGCTGGCGCAACGGCGATGGGTAGGTGCTGGCCGTCAGGAGGTTCAGGCCGCAATCGGCCGCGACCCTCGCAACCGTCTGCGAATGGCAGTTGTCGACCTAAGCCTTCATGCGGGCAAGTCAGCCAGGACCGATATCGAGCTACTCCACAATGCCGAGAGCACATGTCTTGTCAAATGTACCTTGCACACCGGGCGAACGCACCAGATCCGTGTCCATATGGCTTGGCTCGGCCATCCCTTGCTGGCAGATGACACCTACGGCGGCACTGCCGCCGCGGGAATGGATCGGCAGGCACTTCATGCCTTCCAGCTGGCTTTTAGCCACCCGGTGACAGGCCAGGCCTTGAGCTTCAGGGCAGACTTGCCGGGCGATTTTCGGGCAGCCATGGACGAGTTAGGCCTGCGCTACAATTTGGTGTAAGAATTGGCGCGCTCTACGCGCCGACCGTCACCCGTCCCCGCTCCGCAGCTGATCGACTCTGCGGGAAGCGCTGAGTTGAATCATTCTGATTTCGCGCCTAAGAGGTGCCCGACCCGGACCTGCCATACACATGAACTCGGCTGATGCCAAGCGCGTTTTGGAAACCGCCTTGATCTGCGCCCAACAGCCCCTGCAGTTGCGGGAGCTTCGTGCATTATTTGACCAAGCGTTAGGTGCAGACACCATCAAACAGATGCTGCTGGAGTTGCAGCTTGATTGGTCTGGGCGTGGCGTTGAGTTGGTCTGCGTAGCTTCTGGTTGGCGCTTTCAGAGTCGACCAGACATGCGGGTTTATCTGGATCGACTGCACCCTGAAAAGCCGCCCCGCTACAGCCGTGCGACTCTGGAAACCTTGGCCATTATTGCTTACAGGCAGCCAGTGACACGTGGCGACATCGAGGACATCAGGGGCGTCACTGTGAACTCGATGATCGTGAAGCAGTTGGAGGACCGAGGCTGGGTCGAAGTTATTGGGCACCGCGAATCGATCGGCCGACCGGCGCTGTTCGCAACCACACGGCATTTTTTGGATGACTTGGGACTTGAATCCTTGGAACAGCTGCCGTTGCTGGACTCGCCTGCGCAACAGGCCCGCGCTTGAAGCGCTGACCGCCAGCAACGCCGACTCCGACATCTTGCCTGCCAACAGTCCTATCGCAGCCCATGAAGCACCAGGCTCGCCCACGTTTCAGGACGGTCAGGCCGGTCGCGAGGCTGATTTGTTTTTTTGACGGGAACCTCTTTATGAGTGAACACACTGCCGATATGCCAGAAGAGACCAGTGCTGAGCTGTTCGACCAGCCTGTACTGACGCCGCAGCCCCCCCATTGGGCTGATCCTTCGGAGCCACCCAGCGGTATCGCCAACCGGTTTGGTGACGTGATCTCCGGTCAATTTGACGCCGACGAAGAGCAGCCAGACCTGGCACTACCCAAGCGGGTTCTGGCCCCGCAAGCCGAGACGCCCAAACTTCACAAGGTGCTCGCGCAAAGCGGCATGGGGTCAAGGCTTGAGATGGAGCAGTTGATCTTGGAGGGGCGGATCACCGTTAACAACGAGCCCGCGCACATAGGGCAAAGAATCCAGTTCGGGGATCACGTCAAGGTCAATGGCAAGCCCATACGTATTCGAATCGATGCGCCGCCCGCGCGCGTCATCGCATACCACAAGCCGGCTGGCGAGGTGGTAACCCATGACGATCCGCAAAATCGGCCGACGGTATTTAGACGTCTGCCCAAACTGTTTCAGGGCAAATGGCAATCGGTGGGCCGCCTGGATCTGAACACCGAAGGTTTGCTGCTGTTCACCAGCTCTGGTGAATTAGCCAACAGGCTGATGCACCCCCGATTTGGACTCGAGCGGGAGTACGCCGTGCGCGTGTTGGGCGCCTTGAACAAGGAAGAAAAACAACGTCTGCTGGAGGGTATAAAGCTGGACGACGGCCTGGCTCAGTTTGGTTCGATCGAGGAGGGCGGTGGTGAGGGGTCCAATTGCTGGTACCGCGTCACCATCTCGGAGGGGCGTAACCGGGAGGTGCGACGCATGTTCGAGGCCGTGGGTCACGCGGTCAGTCGTTTGATCCGAATCCGATACGGCGCGATGGTTCTGCCACGGGGCCTCAAACGCGGCGCCTGGATGGAGCTTGACGGCGCAGACATCAACGCCTTGATGCAAGCCGCAGGCGGCGTACAGAGTCGGGGTTCCCAAGGGGTCCAGACTGGCCTGGGGCCTAATCGAAGCGATGGGAATGGACCGGATGCTGGCACTCGGCGTCGAGGTCAGGGCAGCCGTGGCGCGGGTCCGCGCAGTTCCAGTGGCGGCGCGCGCCATCTGCCAGGCAACCCGCTGGGTGGGGCTCAAGGCCCGGCGACTGGAGCGAATGGAGGGCGGCGGCAGCGGGGTGAGTCTGCCGATCGAGGTGACCGGCAAGCGGCCGCCAGTCAGCCTGACCCGATGAAAACGGCATTTGGGTACATTGGCGCCGACAGTTTTACCCGGCAGCGGCAGGACCAGGGCCAACGCCGGGGCGGTGCCAATGGGTCGGGCGGGGGTGGCCCGCGTCGCACCGGGCGGGGCCGTTGACCCTCCGTAGCCACAGGGACAAACGTCAACGGTTAAACTAGATGGCTTTGCCCAGTCGGCAAACAATTTTTAAGGCGAATGACATTCCATGACTATCGAACGAACACTTTCCATCATCAAGCCCGATGCGGTTGCCAAAAACGTGATCGGCCAAATCTACGCCCGTTTTGAGGCCGCAGGCCTCAAAGTCGTGGCCGCCCGGATGGCGCATTTGTCTCGCCGCGAGGCGGAGGCTTTTTATGCTGTGCACAAAGAGCGACCCTTCTTCAAGGATCTGGTCGACTTTATGATTTCAGGCCCTGTGATGATCCAGGCCCTTGAGGGTGAGAATGCCATTTTGAAGAACCGTGACCTGATGGGTGCGACTGATCCGAAAAAGGCTGCGGCCGGCACGATCCGCGCTGATTTCGCAGACAGCATTGACGCGAACGCAGTGCATGGCTCTGATGCGGCTGAAACTGCGGCCGCAGAAGTGGCATTTTTCTTCCCTGGCCTCAACATCTACTCGCGATAAGCGATGCAATGACCGCCAATCTGCTCGACTACGACCTCGAGGGTTTGGCCCTGGTCTGTGAACGGCTGGGCGAGAAGCGTTACCGGGCAGTCCAGTTGTTTCGCTGGATTCATCAAAAAGGCGCGGTCTGTTTTGACGACATGACCGACCTCGCCAAATCTTTGCGTGAGAAGTTGGCGACGGCAGCGCACCTGACTGCGCCGGTGGTGCTGTCCCAGCATCAGTCGTCAGACGGCACTATCAAGTGGTTGTTTGATGTCGGCGGTGGTGACGCTGTCGAGACGGTATTCATTCCAGAAGATGACCGCGGCACCCTGTGCATCTCGTCTCAGGCAGGCTGTGCCGTAGGTTGCCGCTTTTGCTCGACCGGGCATCAGGGCTTTAGCCGCAACCTGTCTACCGCTGAAATTGTGGGGCAGCTTTGGTTTGCCGAGCATTTTCTACGTAAGCACCTGAAGCTGACCGATCGTGTCATCTCAAATGTGGTCATGATGGGCATGGGTGAGCCCTTGCAAAACTACGCGGCCCTGCTGCCTGCCTTGCGGGTCATGCTGGACGACCATGGCTATGGTTTGTCTCGACGCCGGGTGACCGTGTCAACGTCTGGCGTGGTGCCCATGATGGACCGACTGGCTCTGGATTGTCCGGTGGCGCTGGCGGTGTCCCTGCACGCGCCGAGCGACGTTTTAAGGGACAACCTGGTTCCCTTGAACCGCAAGTACCCAATTGCTGAGCTCCTTGATGCGTGCACTCGGTATTTGGCCCATGCTCCGCGCGATTTCATCACCTTTGAGTACTGCATGCTCGACGGTGTGAACGACCAAGTCGTGCAGGCTCAAGAACTGGTGCGGCTGGTCCGGGAGCGCGCAGGGGCGGGCCTGTCGTGCAAGTTCAATTTGATACCGTTCAACCCATTCCCGGCCTCAGGGCTGGTTCGCTCCAACTTGACGCAGGTGCAGCTCTTCGCGCGAACGCTCAGCGATGCGGGCATCGTGACCACCGTCCGCAAGACTCGGGGTGACGATATTGACGCTGCCTGTGGGCAGCTTGCCGGCGATGTTCGTGATCGTACTGGCGTCGACGAAAGAATTTTGCGTCAGCGACGGATCGTCATTCGCCCCAGCCCTGACGGCCTGTCGGGTGACCGGGGGTATAAGCAGTGAAGCCAGTGCCCAGAGTGTCGGGTCTAACATCAGCTCAATTTAGCGCGCTGGTGATGCTGGTGATGCTGGTGTTGCTTGTATTGTCTGGCTGCATGTCCGTCCCCATTGGCAGCCTCAGCGGCGGCGGGCGAGATATCATGACGGCATCAGATGAGCCTGAAGGTCGAAAGCGGGCACGCATCCGTTTGGAGTTAGCCCTTGGGTATTTTGAACAAGGACAAACTACGGTTGCACTCGACGAGCTCAAGCAGTCGCTCATTGCCGATCCGGCTTATGCCCCAGCCCATAACTTGCGCGGTCTGATCTACATGCGTCTAAATGATTTTCGCGTTGCGGAAGAAGGTTTTAGCCGGGCTCTGGCGCTGAGTCCGGGCGACTCCAGTGTGATGCACAACCTAGCCTGGATGCAGTGTCAGCAAAGGCGCTGGCCAGAATCTTTTCGCCGTTTTGAAGATGCCCTTGCAGATCCGCAGTACGGAGAGCGGGCCAAAACTTTTCGTGCCCTCGGTTTGTGCCAGGCTCGAGCTGGTTTGCCTGCCGATGCTGAGCGGAGTTTGCTCAAGTCGTATGAGTACGAGGCCGGTAACCCAGTGACCACTTTCAATCTGGCTGTGCTGATGCGCGCACGAGGTGACTTGGTGCGGGCGCAGTTCCATTTACGAAGGCTCAACAACAGTGATTTGGCCAACGCCGAGTCGCTTTGGCTGGGGATTAAGGTCGAGCGAGAGCGCGACAATCAGGAGGCCTCGCAGCAATTGGCGGACCAGATGCTGAAGCGGTTCCCACAGTCACGCGAGTCTGGCGCATTCCAGAGGGGGGCATTTGATGAATGATGCTGGCGTGCCGCTTTTGCTTAAGCCAGAAGAAGGCTTGGTCCCGAAGGCGTCCCCTGATTCGGCCGGGAGCCTGCTTCGCCGGGCTCGTGAGGCCGAGGGGCTTCACATCGCTGCGCTTGCAGTTGCATTAAAGGTACCTGTCAGAAAAATTGAAGCACTCGAAGCCGACCGACTGCATGAGCTGCCGGATATCGTATTCGTGCGTGCTTTGGCAGCCAGCGTGTGCAGAGCTTTGAAAATTGCGCCCGAGCCAATACTGGCGCAATTGCCGCAGAGCCGCCAGACGCAACTCAAGTCGGTTGAGGCGGGGACCCAGGCAAGTTTCCGGGTTAAGGGGCTGCGATCAGAGAGTCGGCCCTGGGATCAATTGTCTCGGCCCTGGGATCAATTGTCTCGGCCCTACTGGCTGGCGATTGTTCTGCTTGTGCTTGGGCTTGCAGCACTGATTTTCTGGCCGCTCAAGCCAGACCTACCGACGTCGACGGGCAGTGCTCCCGCGGTGGCCGAGCCAGCGGTTCCTGTGTCTGTTACAACTGAGTTGCCCCTGCCCCTGCCTGCTGTGATGCCGTCGAATGTGGCAGAGCCTGCTCCAGTGGTCGGCGCAGTTGCCAACGCCGTAGTCGCGGGTTCGGGCTCGACCACTGGTGTTTTGATATTAAAGGCCAGTGGCGCGTCTTGGGTCGAGGTGACAGATGCGAGAGGTGTGGTTCAGTTGCGTAAGACAATGAGTCCCGGTGAAGTGCAGGGCGTTTCCGGCGTTTTGCCTTTGGCCGTGGTGTTGGGGCGCGCGGGCGTGATGTCCGTGCGGATTCGGGACGTCCCGTTTGATGTCGGGGCGGTCAGTAAGGACAATGTTGCACGTTTTGAGGTGAAGTGATGGATAACTGCCTTCCCATTGAGCCAGCTCAGGCCAAGGCGCGTCGGTCCCGGCAGGCGCGCATCGTGTGGAACTCGCGGGTCGTGACTGTGGGCGGTGACGCTCCAGTGCGCGTGCAGTCCATGACCAATACAGACACAGTCGACGCTATTGGCACAGCCATTCAGGTCAAAGAACTGGCTATGGCTGGGTCTGAACTGGTCCGACTGACGGTCAACACCCCCGAGGCCGCGCAGGCAGTGCCCTATGTGCGAGAGCAACTGGATAGGATGGGCATTGATGTGCCCTTGGTCGGGGATTTTCATTACAACGGCCACAGATTGTTGACAGATTTTCCCGATTGTGCCCAGGCGCTGTCCAAGTACCGCATCAACCCTGGCAATGTGGGCAAGGGCGAAAAGCGTGATCGGCAGTTTGGCCTCATGATCGAAGCGGCAATGCGCTGGAATAAACCCGTCCGAATTGGCGTCAATTGGGGTAGCCTTGACCAGGAACTGTTGGCTGAGTTAATGGATGACAACAGCCGACGGGCCAGCCCTTGGGCTGCCAAATCGGTCATGTACGAGGCCTTGATCACCTCGGCGGTAGAGTCTGCCCGGCGCGCGACTGACATGGGCATGAGTCCGGATCAAATCATTTTGTCCTGCAAGGTGAGTGGCGTGCAGGACCTGATTTCGGTGTACCGCGCGTTGGCCCAACGCTGTGATTACGCCTTGCACTTGGGGTTGACGGAAGCAGGCATGGGTACCAAAGGGGCCGTGGCTTCAAGTGCTGCTTTGGCGATCTTGCTGCAGGAGGGCATCGGCGACACTATCCGGGTGTCCTTGACGCCCCAGCCCGGGGAGGCCCGGACGCAAGAGGTGGTGATTGCTTCTGAAATTCTGCAGGCACTCGAGTTGCGGTCCTTCGTGCCCAGTGTTACGGCCTGTCCTGGTTGCGGCCGAACTACAAGCACCACGTTTCAAGAACTGACTCAACAGATTGAGGGTTTTTTGCGGTCTCAGATGCCGATTTGGCGTGACCAGTACCCGGGCGTGGAAAAGCTTCGGGTCGCAGTCATGGGCTGTATCGTGAACGGGCCGGGCGAGAGCAAACATGCAGATATTGGTATCAGCCTGCCCGGCACCGGAGAGGCACCAGCGGCGCCAGTATTCATTGATGGCGAGAAGCGCATGACCTTGCGTGGCAACGACATTGCGCGGGAGTTCCAGAAAATTGTTGAAAATTACATCGAAAACCGATTTGGCAAGCCGACGTCTGTCCCTGTTCTCTAGGTTCCCCCATGACTGCCAATGACACGGCGCCCAAGGCGGCCAAGCTGACCGGCGTGAAAGGCATGAATGACGTGCTGCCCCCGGACTCTGCAGGGGTTGAGTGGCTGGAGGCCCAAGTTCGTGCGCTGATGGCGAGGTATGCCTACCGCAATATTCGAACGCCCATTGTGGAACGCACGCCGCTTTTCACGCGGGGTTTGGGCGAGGTCACCGACATCGTTGAAAAAGAGATGTACACGTTTGAGGACCGTCTCAACGGTGACTCTTTGACCTTGCGGCCCGAGTGCACAGCGGGTGTGGTTCGCTCGGTGGTTGAACACTCTCTGTTGTATGACGGTGGCAAGCGTTTTTATTACATGGGCCCGATGTTTCGCCATGAACGGCCTCAGCGTGGACGGTACCGGCAGTTTGATCAGATTGGCGCTGAGGCCCTTGGTTTTGGTGGTGCCGAGGTCGATGCAGAATTGATTCTGTTGGCGGTAGCGCTCTGGCGCGAACTCGGCCTGAACGACGTCCGGCTTGAAATCAATAGCCTGGGTCAGCCTGAGGAGCGTCTGCAACACCGGCAGGCCCTGATCGCTCATCTGGAAAGCCATGTTGATCTGCTGGATGACGACGCCAGGCGTCGTTTGCACAGCAACCCGCTGCGTATTCTTGACACGAAGAACCCTGTGATGCAGGGCTTGGTCGACGCGGCGCCGCGCTTGCTCGACTTTCTGGGCGAAGCCTCTTTGGCCCACTTCGACTCTCTGAAGGCCATATTGGATGCCAATGGCGTGACCTACACAGTCAATCCGCGCTTGGTGCGCGGCATGGACTACTACAACTTGACTGTGTTTGAATTTGTCACCGATCGGCTAGGGTCGCAGGGCACGGTATGCGCTGGCGGCCGTTACGACTACCTGATTGAGCAGCTCGGTGGGAAGCCTGCGCCAGCGGTCGGCTGGGCGCTTGGCGTTGACCGGGTGTTGGCACTGGTCAGGGAACAGGGCGGCGCCGAGGTGGTGGTGCCGCTTGACGCCTATGCGGTCGTGGCACAAACCGTGGCACTGCCAGTGGTGCTGGTGACCTTGCAAACGTTGCGTAACGCAGGCGTCAGTGTTCAGATGCACGCCAGCGCGGGGGACTCTATGGGTAGCATGAAGTCGCAAGTCAAGCGGGCTGACGCCAGCGGAGCCCAATATGCGCTGATTTTTGGCGACGATGAAGTCGCTCAGCACCGCGTCACCATCAAGTCGTTGCGAGATGGCACTGGCACACAGACCAGCCAATCTCTGGCTGACATTGCGGCCTGGGCCCCGACCCTACAATCGCGAACTTAATTGAGTATCCGTATGGCAAATCAACTCGACCTCGAAGAACAAGAACAACTTGACCAGATCAAGCATTTCTGGAAGCAGTATGGCAATGCCATCACTTGGGTGCTGATCGTTGTGTTGGGTGCCTTTGCCAGTTGGAATTTCTACCAACACTGGCAGCGAAGCCAGGCGACGCAGGCGGCCTCCATGTACGACGAAGTTGAACGCGTCGTCAAAACCGGCGACATGGTGAAAATTGAGCGTGCCTTTGCCGATATGAAGGATAAGTTTGGAGCGACCGCTTACGGCCAGCAGGCCGGTTTGCTGGTGGCACGGCAGTATTTTGATGCTGGCAAACTTGACCAAGCCAAGGCTGCCCTGACTTGGGTAGCCGAAAAATCAACCGATCCGGGTTACCAGGCTGTAGCTCGCTTGCGCTTGGCTGGGGTGCTGGCAGACAGCAAGGCCTACGCCGAGGCTCTGGCGCAACTCGCGGGGCCGTTTCCAGTCCAGTTTGAGGCGCTAGTGGCCGATCGCAAAGGCGATGTCCTTATGCTTGAGGGCAAGAAGGAACAGGCCCGCGCCGAGTACGACAAGGCCTACCGCGCCTTTGAACCCCGCACCGAATACCGCCGGTTGGTTGAGGTGAAGCTCAATGCCTTAGGCGTTGATCCGCAGCCCCCGCTTGTTACGGCTGCGGTAAAAGGTACGCCGTGACCTTGATGTTACCTGTACGGCTGGCGCGAACCGGCCTGTTGATGCTGGCCCTGGCCCTCGGTCTGGTGGGTTGTTCGGGCACCTCCAACCTCATTAAACCAGCTGAGCTGGCGCCCAACCCAGGACTGCTTGGCGTGCGGATGGTGTGGGCTGCCAAAGTGGGCGCGATTGATTTTCCGCTGGATGTCAGGGTCAATGGTTATTTGGTCGCACTCGCCAGTTCGGACGGTCTGGTCGCAGAACTGGACGGTCGCACCGGGGCAGAGCTATGGCGCGCCAAACTCACTGAACCCATCGGCGCCGGCGTCGGCAGTGATGGCCGGTTGGTGGCTGTGGTGACACGACAAAACGAGTTGGTGGTGCTGGAGAATGGTCGAGAGCTCTGGCGTCAGAAAACACAAGCCCAGGGCTTTACGGCGCCTTTGGTCGCCGGTGGGCGCGTCTTCCATCTGGCTGCAGACCGCAGTGTGACGGCTTTTGACGCCGCATCGGGGCGCCGCCTGTGGAGCCAGCAACGCCCAGGTGAGGCCCTGGTGCTGCGCCAAGCTGGTGTGCTGTTGGCGGTTGGCGACACGCTGGTGGTCGGTTTGGGTAGCCGTTTGGTTGGCCTTAATCCTGCCAACGGCAGTGCACGCTGGGACGCGCCGATTGCGACACCACGCGGTACCAATGATGTAGAGCGATTGGTCGACGTGATCGGTCGTGTCAGCCGAGACGCGGAGGTGGTTTGTGCCCGCGCGTTCCAGGCGGCGGTGGCATGTGTCAACACCAGCCGCGGCAACGTGCTGTGGAGTAAGCCGGCCTCTGGCTCGGTTGGTCTGCATGGTGACGATCGCTTGGTGTTCGGTGTGGAGAGTGACGGCAAGGTGATGGCCTGGAGGCGTGCTGATGGGCAGCTTTCTTGGTCATCAGAGCAGCTCCGTTATCGTGGCCTGAGCACACCGCTTGCGGTCGGCCGCTCGGTGGTGGTTGGGGACGCATCGGGCCTGGTGCATTGGCTGTCGCGCGATGATGGCGCATTGCTGAATCGTATGGGTACCGATGGCTCGGCGGTTGTGAGTGGCCCGGTGCTGGTTGACGGGACCCTGGTTGTTGTGACGCGTCAAGGCGGTATCTTCGGGTTTAAGCCCGAGTGAGCGCATCCGTGAAGCCCGTTCTTGCGTTGGTTGGACGCCCCAACGTGGGAAAGTCGACGCTGTTCAACCGTTTGACCAAGTCCCGTGATGCCATCGTGGCGGATTACGCAGGATTGACCCGTGACCGTCACTATGGCAACGGTCACCAAGGCAAGCACGACTACATCGTCATTGATACGGGTGGTTTTGAGCCCGATGCAACCACCGGCATATACCGTGAAATGGCCAAGCAGACCCGCCAGGCGGTTGCTGAGGCAGATGTCGTCATTTTTGTGGTCGACGCCCGCGCTGGCGTCTCCGCCCAGGATCATGACATTGCGAAATACCTGCGTCGGCTTGGTAAGCCCTGTCTGCTGGTCGCCAACAAAGCCGAGGCCGTGCGTGAAGGCATGCCGTTGGTGGAGTTTTTTGAGCTGGGCTTGGGTGATGTGCACCCAGTGTCCGCTGCGCATGGGCAGGGTATCCGCGCACTGGTTGAACTGGCCTTGGCGCCATTGCACCTGCCTGAGCTGGAGGAAGCTGACGGACAACCCGATGCTGGAGCCATCAAATTGGCGGTGGCTGGGCGGCCCAATGTTGGCAAGTCGACGCTGATCAACACGTGGTTGGGTGAAGAACGCCTGGTCGCCTTTGATTTGCCCGGAACCACACGCGACGCCATCTCTGTGCCCTTTGAGCGAGATGGGCAGAAGTTTGAATTGATAGACACAGCGGGCCTGAGGCGGCGCGGGCAGGTCTTTGAGGCGATCGAGAAGTTTTCTGTGGTTAAAACCTTGCAGGCGATCGAGTCATGCAATGTGGTTTTGCTGCTCATAGACGCCACGCAGGGGGTGACCGATCAGGATGCCCATATCGCTGGCTACACCTTGGAAAACGGACGGGCTGTCGTGGTGGCCGTCAACAAGTGGGATGCGGTGGACGACTACCAGCGCGAACTGGTGAAGCGCTCGATCGAAACCCGTTTGCCGTTTCTGAAGTTTGCGGCCATGCATCTGATTTCTGCTCAAAAGCGGCAGGGACTGGGTCCGTTGTGGGCGTCCATCGTTCAGGCTCACAAAGCGGCCAATTGCAAGATGTCCACGCCGGTGCTGACCCGGCTCTTGCTGGAGGCGGTGCAGTTCCAGAGCCCGAAGCGCTCTGGCATGTACCGCCCCAAGCTCCGTTACGCCCACCAGGGCGGGATGAATCCACCCGTGATCGTTATTCACGGCAATTCGCTTGAGCATGTCACAGACAGCTATAAACGTTACCTGGAGGGCCGTTTTCGAAAGGAATTTGATTTGGTTGGCACGCCGCTGCGAATCGAACTAAAGACCTCCAGCAACCCCTATGCAGGCAAAGACGAGGCCTAACACCACACCCTTCGCAGCTAAGCAAAGCTGCTAGCCGTTTCACTGCGTTACCTCCAAATAGCCCGACAGGGCTGTGGTATCGTCCCTCTTTCCCACTATTTTTTGAACACGGAGGATATCGTGAACAACAAAGGTCAGTTACTCCAGGACCCGTTTCTCAACGCACTGCGTCGGGAACATGTACCGGTTGCCATTTATCTTGTCAACGGCATCAAGCTGCAGGGGCAGATCGAGTCTTTCGACCAGTACGTCGTGCTGCTGCGCAACACGGTCACTCAAATGGTCTACAAACACGCCATCTCCACCATTGTGCCGGGACGTGCGGTGAATTTTTCAACTGGCGAGGGTGACGCACCTGCAGCCGCATGATCGACGGGCGGCCCCAACCCTTCTGGTTGGGGTTGATTTTGGACTGCCTAATTTTGACCGTGAGCTAGAGGAACTCGGCTTGCTGGCGCAAACAGCGGGTCTGGATCCTGTTGCCCGCCTGACTTGCAAACGCAAAGCGCCAGATGCCGCCCTGTTTGTCGGCAGCGGTAAAGCCGATGAAATCAAACTGATGGCAACTCAGCTGGGCGCGGTTGAAGTCCTGTTCGACCAAAGTTTGAGCCCGGCACAGCAACGCAATCTCGAGCGCCATATTGAGCTGCCTGTGAACGATCGGACATTGTTGATCCTTGAGATTTTTGCGCAACGGGCGCGCAGTCATGAGGGCAAGTTGCAGGTGGAACTGGCCCGCCAGCAGTACCTGAGCACCCGACTGGTCCGACGCTGGTCGCACTTGGAACGCCAAAGCGGCGGCATCGGCATGCGCGGCGGCCCGGGCGAGACGCAGATTGAGCTCGACCGGCGCATGATTGGTGAAAGCATCAAGAAGATCAAGGACCGGCTCAGCAAGGTCAAACGCCAGCGGCAGACCCAACGGCGTCAGCGGGAGCGCCGCGATGCCTTCAATATCTCATTGGTTGGCTATACCAACGCCGGCAAAAGTACGCTATTCAATGCGCTCGTCAAGGCGCGTGCTTACGCAGCCGACCAGTTGTTTGCAACGCTGGATACCACCACCCGCCAACTCTACCTCGGTGATGCAGAGCGGTCGGTTTCACTGTCTGATACCGTAGGCTTCATCCGCGACTTACCCCACGGTTTGGTTGATGCTTTTCAGGCCACCTTGCAGGAGGCTGTCGATGCCGACCTGCTGCTGCATGTGGTAGATGCGTCAAGCCCCCACTTTCTTGAGCAAATGGTCGAGGTGCAGCGGGTATTGGGTGACATTGGAGCCGCAGATATTCCGCAGGTGCTGGTGTTCAACAAGCTCGATGCCATGGACGATGCGCACCGCCCCCTGCAATTGCAGGACACTTATGACCTTGATGGCGTGCAAACGCCCCGACTGTTTCTAAGTGCCAGACAGGGCGAGGGACTTGCTGCGCTGCGACGCCAGCTTTCGCGGGCGGTTACCGCTGGTACGACGAACGCGGAGAAACCAGGGTATTTCCATTCTGAACTTGGGGAAGATACCCAATTGGGCACAATCGAGTAACGACAAACTTGGGACAATCGAGATGAAATTTCATTTGCGCGCCATTCGCTGGCCGTCAATTGGCAATGCTTTGCGGTGGATGTTTAACCTGAACGACTCGCGATGGGGCCGTGGCGACGATAAGCCTGCTGACGGTGGTGGTACCGGCGAGCCGAGCCGTCCGGAGGCCCCGGCACCCGAGGCGCCCCCCAGGGCCCCCGAGCGCCCTCAAAAGCCAAGGCCGAGTGCTGGTCCGCCTGATTTGGATGAACTTTGGCGCGATTTCAACCGTAAATTGGGTGGCCTGCTTGGCAGCGTTAAGCCGGGGGGGCGCGGTGGTGCAGGCGGATCGGGAGGAATGGGTGGAGGCGGTGGTTTTCAACCCGACATGAAGAGCGCTGGCATTGGCCTGGGTTTGATCGCCGGCGTGGTCGTTCTCATTTGGCTTGGAACCGGCTTTTTCATCGTCCAGGAAGGGCAGCAAGCCGTCATTACCCAGTTTGGGCGATACAAATCGACAGCAGGCGCTGGCTTCAATTGGCGGGTGCCGTACCCGGTTCAGCGCCATGAATTGATCTTCGTGACGCAGATCCGTTCAGTGGATGTGGGGCGAGATACCGTCATTAAGGCCACTGGCCTGCGAGAGTCGGCCATGTTGACCGAAGACGAGAATATCGTCGAGATCAAGTTTGCCGTGCAGTACCGTCTGAGCGACGCACGAGCCTACCTGTTTGAAAGCAAGAACCCCGGCGAAGCGGTGGTGCAGGCCGCTGAGACCGCCGTGCGTGAGGTGGTGGGCAAGATGCGCATGGACAGCGCCTTGTCGGAGGAGCGTGACCAAATCGGGCCCCGCGTGCGCGCCCTGATGCAGAAAATCCTTGACCGTTACAAGGTCGGCATTGAAGTGGTCGGCATCAATTTGCAGCAAGGCGGCGTGCGGCCGCCTGAGCAAGTGCAAGCTGCTTTTGACGATGTGCTCAAGGCGGGGCAGGAGCGTGAGCGTGCTAAGAATGATGCCCAGGCTTATGCCAATGATGTGGTGCCCCGGGCAGTGGGCTCGGCCTCTCGCTTGAAGGAGGAGGCTGACGCCTACAAGTCCCGAGTGGTTTCACAGGCCCAGGGCGATGCGCAGCGCTTCCGTTCTGTGCTGACCGAATACCAAAAGGCGCCGCAAGTGACCCGGGACCGCATGTACATCGACACCATGCAACAGGTCTATGCCAACGCGACCAAAGTGCTGATCGACTCCAAGCAGGGCTCCAACTTGCTTTATCTGCCCTTGGACAAGATCATGCAAATGTCGTCTCAGCCCTCACCGGTTGGGCAGGAGGTGCCGCAGGCATCGACGCCTGCTGCGGTGTCGGGAACGAACCCGCTCTCAAGCGCTGCCGATGCGCGGCCCAGAGATGCCACCCGGTCGCGTGACCGTGACACCCGCTAGGAGCCTGACATGAACCGTTTGGGATTTATTTTTTCGTCGTTGCTGGTGCTGCTGGGCTTGGCCAGTTCCACCCTGTTTGTGGTCGACCAGCGTCAGTTTGGCGTGGTGTACGCGTTGGGGCAAATCAAGGAGGTTATTACCGAACCGGGCCTGAATTTCAAGCTGCCACCGCCGTTTCAAAATGTGTCCTACATCGATAAGCGTTTGCTAACGCTCGACAGTACCGACACCGAGCCGATGTTGACGGCTGAAAAACAACGTGTGGTGATCGATTGGTATGTGCGCTGGCGCATCTCGGAGCCAACGGAGTACATCCGTAATGTCGGCACCAATGAGGCAGCGGGTGCAAGTCAGCTTAACCGTGTGGTCCGCAATGCCTTCCAGGAGGAGATCAACAAACGCACCGTCAAAGAGCTGTTGTCGCTCAAACGCGAAGCGCTGATGACCGATGTCAAACGTGAAGTACTCGAAAAAGTCCGTGGCGAGAAGCCCTGGGGCGTTGATGTGGTGGATGTGCGGATCACGCGAGTCGACTACGTCGAAGCCATCACCGAGTCGGTGTACCGACGCATGGAGGCCGAGCGCAAGCGCGTGGCCAACGAACTGCGGTCCACTGGCGGTGCCGAAGGTGAAAAGATTCGCGCTGACGCGGACCGTCAGCGTGAGGTGGCCGTTGCCAACGCTTACCGCGATGCGCAAAAGATCAAGGGTGAAGGAGATGCCGAGGCCTCGCGGATCTACGCCGATGCCTTTGGCCGCGACCCGCAATTTGCCCAGTTTTACCGCAGCCTGGATGCCTATAAGGCCAGCCTCGGCAAAAAGAGCGATGTGATGGTGGTCGATCCGTCTTCGTCCGAGTTTTTTAAGGTCTTCCGGGGCAACGCCGGCCCAGCCGTGCCGACTGCCGCAACGCCAAAGAAGTAAACCTTGAGCGAGGACATCTTGTGGTTGGCATTGGCTCTGGTTCTGGTGATTGAGGGGCTGTTTCCCGTGTTGTCGCCCAACGGATGGCGACGCATGTTCTCTCAGATCCTGCAATTCAATGACGGGCAACTGCGATTTTTCGGGATGTGCAGCATTCTTGCCGGCTGCTGTGTCATTTGGTTGCTGTCTTGACGTGTCCAGACCCGGTTTTAACGGGCCTGGACCAGTAAAATCACGGCTTCTACTGCTTCACGCTCTTTTAAATGTCTGCCTGGCTCCTGCCGGATCATATTGCCGATGTCTTGCCGTCCGAGGCCCGGCACATTGAAGAACTCCGCCGCGACCTGCTTGACATGGCCCGTTGTTATGGTTACGAGCTTGTCATGCCGCCTTTGCTGGAGCATCTCGAGTCCTTGCTGACCGGGGCCGGTCAGGCGCTTGACCTGCAGACCTTCAAATTGGTGGACCAGCTCTCGGGCCGGATGTTGGGTTTGCGAGCCGACAGTACACCCCAGGTTGCCCGTATTGATGCACACCTGCTCAACCGCAGAGGGGTCACTCGCCTGTGTTACTGCGGGCCGGTGCTCCATACCCGTCCGGGCAGTCCGCACGCGACCCGCGAGCCTTTGCAGTTCGGCGCCGAAATTTATGGCCACGCCGGACCGGAGGCCGATCTTGAGGTCTTGTCTCTGGCGCTGGATGGATTGAGTGCGGCGCGGGCACAAACGTTGTCGGTGGACATGGCCGACGCGCGCATTGTGCGTGCTCTGCTGGAAGGGGTGAGCCTTGACGCGCAGTCCCTGGCTGAGGTTCATGCCGCGTTGGCTGCCAAAGACAGCAGCGCCTTGCAGGTGCTGACCCGCCAACTGCCACAGGTCACGCGCGATGGCCTGCTGGCATTGACTCAACTTTATGGCGACGAGCGTGTGCTGCTGGAGGCCGAAAAAGCACTCCCTGCTATGCCGTTCGTGCAGCAGGCGCTGGCCCATCTAAAGTGGCTGGCTGGCCGGCTTGGCGACGTCCAGGTGACCTTTGACTTGGCTGACCTGCGCGGCTATGCCTATTACAGCGGCACTAATTTCGCAATTTTTGCCCGTGGCGCGCATGATGCGCTGGTGCGGGGTGGTCGCTACGACGAGGTAGGCGCGGTGTTCGGACGAAACCGTCCGGCGGCCGGCTTCAGCCTCGACTTGAAGGCGCTGGTCAGTGCGGTATCGCCGCTGCCCTTGCGTGCTGCAATTCGAGCGCCATGGCGAGATGCCGCTGATTTGCGGGCGGCTGTAGCCGCGCTGCGCGCGCAGGGTGAGACGGTGGTGTGTGCCTTGCCTGGCCATGAGAGCGAAGTCGATGAGTTCCACTGCGACCGCGAATTGACCTCGGTCGCCGGCCAATGGGTTGTGCAATCCATCTGAAAACAACACGAGCAAAGCAATCAATGAACGTAATCAAGGGACGTAATGTCGTTGTCGTCGGCACCCAGTGGGGCGACGAAGGCAAAGGCAAGCTGGTGGACTGGCTGACCGAAAGTGCGCAAGGCGTGGTCCGCTTCCAGGGCGGACATAACGCCGGCCATACGCTGGTCATCAACGGCGTTAAGACCGCACTGCACCTGATCCCCAGCGGCATCATGCGCCCGGGCGTCAAGTGCTACATCGGCAATGGCGTTGTCTTGTCGGCGGCCAAGCTGTTCGAAGAAATCGAAGGACTGGAGCGGGCCGGTGTCGAGGTCCGCGGGCGCCTGCGCATCAGTGAGGCCTGCCCGCTGATTCTGCCGTTCCACGCCGCCCTGGATGTGGCTCGTGAAGCGGCGCGCGAAAAAGGGGGCAACGCAAAGATCGGCACCACCGGGCGCGGCATCGGACCGGCCTACGAGGACAAAATTGCCCGCCGCGCCCTGCGTGTGCAGGACCTCAAGCACCCGGAGCGTTTTGCCGACAAACTGCGCGATCTGCTGGCCCTGCACAACCATGTACTGATCAGTTACCTGGGCTCGGCCGCCTTTGATTTTGGCCCCACGTTGCAGCCCTACCTGCAGGACGGCCAGGTGCAGTTTGATGCTGTCTTTGCCGAGGCCATGCGCCACGCTGAGCTGCTCAAGCCGATGATGGCAGACGTCTCGCGCGAGCTCAACGAAGCCCACCTCAAGGGCGCCAACTTGTTGTTTGAGGGCGCACAGGGCACTCTGCTCGACGTGGATCATGGCACCTACCCCTACGTGACCTCCAGCAACTGCGTTGCGGGCAATGCCGCGGCCGGCTCCGGCGTCGGGCCGGGCATGCTGCATTACATCCTGGGGATCACCAAGGCGTACTGCACCCGTGTTGGCGGTGGCCCGTTCCCCACCGAGTTGGACTGGGAGGTGCCGGGCACGCCGGGGTACCACATGAGCACGGTGGGCGCCGAAAAAGGCGTTACCACGGGCCGCAGTCGCCGTTGCGGCTGGTTTGACGCGGCCCTGCTCAAGCGCTCCGCCCAGGTCAACGGCCTGACCGGGCTGTGCATCACCAAACTCGACGTGCTTGACGGGCTGCCCGAGTTGCTGCTGTGCACCGGCTATGAGCTCGATGGCGAACCCATCGACATCCTGCCGATGGGTGCGGACGACATCAGCCGTTGCAAGCCGGTGTACGAGGTCGTTGACGGCTGGAGTGACAGCACGGTCGGTGTCACCCAGTATGACCGGTTGCCGATTCAGGCCCGGCTTTACCTGCAGCGCATTGAGCAGGTCACCGGGGTCCCGGTCCACATGGTGTCAACCAGTCCGGACCGCGATCACACCATTTTGTTGCGTCATCCCTTCCTGGCCGATTGAGCCCAGGCAGCCCACAAAATATTGATCAAATAAGCCTCTAGCCCTTACGCAGCAAGCATTTATAGCTATCTAATCAGGAGCACTATCATGTTGACCGAAGACGGCAAACACCTTTATGTGAGTTACGACGAGTATCACAACCTGATCGAAAAGCTGGCGATCAAAATCCATCAGTCTGGCTGGCAGTTTGACACCATCCTGTGCCTGGCCAGAGGCGGCATGCGCCCCGGTGACATTCTGTCGCGTGTCTTCGACAAGCCGCTGGCGATCATGTCGACCAGCTCCTACCGTTCCGACGCGGGTACGGTGCAGGGGCATCTCGACATTGCCCGCTTTATCACGACGCCCAAGGGTGAAATTGCTGGTCGAGTCTTACTGGTGGATGATCTGGCCGACTCCGGACACACGCTGAACGCGGTGATCACGCAACTGCGGACGAATTACGCCCCCATCACCGAGCTCCGCAGTGCGGTGATCTGGACCAAGGCCCTGTCCACCTTCACGCCCGACTATTCGGTCGAGTTCTTGCCAAGCAACCCCTGGATTCATCAGCCTTTTGAGAGCTACGACGCGCTGCGGCCCGAGCAATTGATCCAGAAGTGGAGTGTCTGAACATGGCCGATACGCCGCTAGACATTGCCACTGCGCTCATACACCACCCCTACCAGGCGCCAGCTGGTTTTGAGGCGCCGCAGCCGGGCGTGTTCAAGGCGTCCAGCGTCTTTTTCCCAAGTGTCGCCGCCATGCGGACCACCGAGTGGAAAGACAAGACCGGCTACACCTACGGCCTGCATGGCACGCCCACCACCTACCTGCTGGAAGAACGCCTGTGCACCCTGGAGGGCGGCTTGCAATGTGTGTTGTCGCCCAGTGGTCTGGCGGCGATTGCCAACCTGTCGCTGGCATTGCTGCGCAGCGGCGACGAGGTGCTGATTCCAGACAACGCTTATGGACCGAGCAAGGCGCTGGCTGCAGCGGAACTCAAGGCCTGGGGTATCAGCCACCGCTTTTACGACCCGCTTGACCCGCAGGCCCTGGCGGCCAGCATCAGCCCGGCCACCCGCTTGGTTTGGCTGGAGGCGCCGGGTTCCGTCACCATGGAGTTCCCCGACCTGCCGGCGCTGGTTCGGATTTGCCAGGCGCGCGGTGTCTGGACGGCACTCGACAACACCTGGGGTGCTGGGCTGGCGTTCGCCCCGTTTGATTTGACGCCCGGCAGCAGCCCGGCGCTGGCGGTTGACTTTTCGGTGCATGCCCTGACCAAGTACCCCAGCGGCGGTGGCGATGTGCTGATGGGCAGCGTCATGACCAGGGACCCAGCGCTGCATATGGCGGTCAAACTCACCCACATGCGGCTTGGGCTCGGGGTGGGCGTGAATGATGTCGAAGCCATCTTGCGGTCCCTGCCCAGCATAGCCCTGCGTTACAAGGCCCATGACGAGGCAGCGCGAGAGCTGGCGCGCTGGTGTCAGACTCGCTCTGAGTTTGTACAGGTGCTGCATCCCGCATTAGCTGGCTCTCCCGGCCACGATGCCTGGCGGGCCCTGTGCAAGCCGGGTCCGGGCGGTGCGGCCGGCCTGTTCAGTGTGATGGTCGACCCGCGCTTCAGTCAAGCCCAGGTGGACGCGTTTTGTGACCAGCTTCAGCTCTTCAAGCTCGGTTACAGCTGGGGCGGCCCGGTCAGCTTGGTGGTGCCTTACGACATGGGCAGCCTGCGGACCGGTTGGCCTGCAGTGCTCAAGCCCGGACGGGTGGTGCGCTTCTCCATCGGGCTCGAGGCGGTGGCTGACTTAAAGCTTGATCTGGCTCAAGCCTTGAACTCAGCGCTTGCTTGAGTCAGTGTTTTCCTCTATGGCCTGCGCCCAGGGTCTGGGCTAGGCTGGCGGCCATGACCATTGATCGCTCTGTTGCGGGACCTGATGCCACGGCTCAGTCCTACCAGCCCCCGCCCTCCCAGATGCCCGGCAAAGACCTGTTGCCCCTTGGCCTGCTGGATCCTTTGCGCTGGCTACGGCGGGGCGGCGGCGACTTGTGGGCCGCCAAGACCATTGGCCTGTTCTATGGCCTGTGCTTCTGGTTGATGGCGCTGGTTTTGGGGGCAGTCTTTCGAAATATGCCCGAATACACCTTGTCAATGGCTTCGGGCTGCTTGTTGGTCGGACCATTTTTGGCGCTGGGCCTGTACGAAGTAAGCCGACGCCGCGAGGCGGGGATGCCGCCGAGCTTGGCGCTGTCGCTGACCTGCTGGGACCGTCACCTTAGCAGCATGGGTTTGCTGGTGTTGTTGCTGATCGTGCTGGAGTTGCTGTGGGGCCGTGCCTCACTGGTGGTGTTTGCTGTTTTCTTTAATACGGGTATGCCGTCGACCACAGGTGTGCTGCAGGCCGTGTTTAATTTCCAAAATTGGGAGTTCCTGCTGGTGTATGCCTTGGTCGGTGCTGTGTTTGCGGCTCTGGTTTTTGGGGTTGGCGTGGTGGCAATTCCCATGATTTTGGACCGCGACACCGATGCTATTTCGGCGGCCATCACCAGTTTTCAAGTGGTCTTTGAAAACCCGCTGGTGATGCTGTACTGGGGTTTGCTGATGACCAGCCTGGTGGCGGTCGCCCTGTTGCCTTGGGGGCTGGGTCTTGTAGTGGTCGGACCCTGGTTGGGCCACGCCAGTTGGCATGCCTACCGAGGGAGCGTGCGCTGGCATGAGGCTCCCCCGTTAGTCCCGCCAAATCAGTGATAAAAGCTGGCAGGCCGTGGCAGACCTCATCTGCAAAATGTTAAAGTCTTCGTAACTACTTGAAAGCACAACTTGGCAACACCCAACTACGGTTACGAAAAGCGTCAGAAAGAGCTGGCAAAAAAGAAAAAGAAAGAGGAAAAGCTCAAGAACAAGGCTGAGCGCAAGGTGGGTGAAGGTGACCCCGATGCCCCAGGCGCTGGGGGTGCTGAGGGTGCTGACGGTGCCGAGGCCGTGCCCGACAGTGGCACAGCCGCTGCCGGTTGACGCCTTTTCGAGCTCAACATAGCCAAGCCGCTTGGGCCGCCAGTCCCGCTGGTAAATCGTGTCTAACACGCCAGGTGTTTATCCTGGTTCCTTGAGAATATCTTGCGCCAAGTCGGCCATAGCGCCCTTGCTGTGGTCCTCTGGCGCTATCATTTTTGAGTGCTCGTACTGCTTGAAGTTTCGTCGCATCGATTGCAGGTAGACCGGGTCATAGTGCAGGGTCAATAGTTCCTGTACCACCGGCGCAATCTCACCAGCCCGCACTGAGGCCTGCCAGGCCTCCACAACCACTTTGCCACGGAGCTCGGTCAGCGCCTGCAGCCGATCGCAGAAGTGGTCGCTGTCGCTGACAAAAAAGGCGTAGTCTTCCATCAGCAGTGCTACCCGCTGGGCATCGGGCAACACCAGGTTGAGGCAGGGGCTTTGCCGCATGACGTCAATCAGCGCCGTGGGGACAGCCACATTGCCCACTTTCTTGCTCTCACTCTCAATAAAGACCGGTCTGGCCGGGTCGAGCTGGCACAGCGCATCCCAGATCAGGGTATCAAAACGCTTCTGGCTCGGCTGCGCCAAGCCTGGAATGGCGCCCAACACTGAACTGCGGTGGTTGGCCAAACCTTCCAGGTCAATCACTTGCGCGCCGGCCTGCGCCAATGCTTGCAGCAGGCGGGTCTTGCCCGAACCGGTAGTTCCGCAGACCACGCGCCAGTTCAGCCCCACCACGCGGCGGGCGATATCTTCAACCATGGCGGCACGAAAGGCCTTGTAGCCGCCTTCCAGCAGCGTCACCCTAAACCCGATCTGGTCAAGGATCAAGGACAGTGCGCCGCTGCGCTTACCGCCACGCCAGCAGTAGGCCAGGGGCCGCCACTCCTTTGGCGTGGCCATCAGCTCACGCTCGATGTGCCCGGCGATGTTGCGCGCGGCCAGGGCAGCGCCACGCTTCTTGGCCTCAAAGGGGTTGACCTGTGTGTACAGCGTGCCAATGTCGTGCCGTTCGGCGTTGTTGAGCGTAGGCCAGTTCACCGCCCCTGGCAGATGGTCTAGCGCGTATTCGTCTTCACTTCGCGCGTCGATGACGGCGTCAAACTCGTGTAGACGGCCAATCGCCTGCTCAGCGCTCAGGGTGATCAGGCTCATTTGAGGAGTTTTTTCAGGGCTGGCCAGACGTTGGCCAGCATGATGGGGTGGGCTTCTGCTTTGGGATGAATACGGTCGGCCTGAAACATTTGCGTTGGCTCTGTGCCATCACCAACGCCAGCCAGCAAAAACGGGACCAGGGCCGCTTTGTGTACTTTGGCGACCGCCGCAAACACGGCGGCAAAACGGTCGGCATAGTCGCGGCCGTAGTTCGGTGGGATCTGCATACCCACCAGCAGCACCCGAGCACCTGCTGCTTGCGCGGCCTGCGTCATCTGGCTGAGGTTGTCTTCGGTCAGGCTCAGGGGTAAGCCCCGCAAGGCATCGTTGCCCCCAAGCTCGATGATCACATGGCTGGGCCGGTGTTGGCTCAGCAAAGCGCCCAGGCGCGAGCGGCCTCCGGAAGTGGTGTCGCCGCTGATGCTGGCATTGATGACTGTCGCGTTCAACTTCTCGGTTTTGATGCGATTCTCCAAAAGCGCCACCCAGCCGGTGCCACGTTTGAGTCCATACTCGGCACTCAGTGAATCGCCCAACACCAGAATCGTCTGGGTCATCGGTGAGGTGCCGGCGGCGAGCGCCGCTGCGCATGACCCCAAACTGGTCGCAGCAATAACAAGCGCGATAAAGTGATGTCGATTCAAAGAAAGTCCCATGTCTGATTCAATTATTTCGGTCGAGCATCTGTTCAAGTCGGTCACCGACTCGACCGGTACGCTCGATATTTTGCGTGATATCGATTTTGCGCTGAAACCAAAGGAAACCGTGGCCATCGTGGGTGCGTCGGGATCCGGCAAAAGCACCTTGCTGTCGATCATGGCCGGCCTTGACACACCCAGCCGTGGCACGGTTCGCCTGGCAGGGCAAGATCTGTTCGCCATGGACGAAGATGAGCGAGCCGGTTTGCGAGCGCAAAAAGTCGGCTTTGTTTTCCAGAGCTTTCAGCTGCTGGGCAACCTGACCGCGCTGGAGAACGTGATGTTGCCCTTGGAGTTGGCAGGCCGCCGCGACGCCCGCCAGGCCGCCACTGCCATGCTGGGCCGGGTTGGTTTGGCCGAGAGACTGCGCCATTACCCCCGGGTGCTCAGCGGAGGCGAGCAGCAACGCGTGGCCCTGGCCCGCGCCTTTGTGCTCCAACCGGCACTGCTGCTGGCCGACGAACCCACCGGAAGCCTGGATTTCGCCACTGGCGAGAAAGTCATGGAATTGATGTTCGCCCTGAACCAGGAGCAGGGCACCACGCTGGTGCTGGTCACCCACGACCGCGCCATTGCCAGCCGTTGTGATCGCTGCATCACGATCGAGGCAGGCCGGGTTCTGGGTAGCTAGTCGGCACTGGTATTTTTGTGGTTAGTGGTGTGGGGGACGGGCCGTGGTTGGCGAGCTGCATGGGCCGACGGCGCCCCGCCGCTCGTGTCCCTCCGCCCTGCGGGCTCCTTCCTTGACCTCGCCGCGACACGCCATCGGCCCCCGCAGCAAAGGAAATGATTAGCCCACTTGCCGTCATTCCCGACTCGATCGGGGATCCATGACCTCCTGGATTCCCGTTTTCACGGGAATGACGGAAAACACCAGAATGTCGCGCCGCCCTGATCCTGCAAATAACGGCCTGTTGCCGGCCGACGAACTCACCATCAGCTCGCGGTGACCGCGATCCCCTTGAACTCGCCGCTGGCAATGCGTTTTTGCCACTCAGCCGGGCCGGTGATGTGGGCACTGGTGCCGCCGGCATCCACCGCCACCGTGACAGGCATGTCGACCACGTCGAACTCGTAGATGGCTTCCATGCCCAGGTCAGCGAATCCGACCACCTTGGCGGTTTTGATCGCCTTGCTGACCAGGTAGGCCGCGCCGCCCACGGCCATCAGGTAGGCGCTCTGGTGTTTGCGGATGGCCTCGATTGCCACCGGTCCGCGCTCGGCCTTGCCGATCATGGCGATCAAGCCGGTATCGCGCAACATTATCTCGGTGAAACCGTCCATGCGGGTGGCGGTGGTTGGTCCAGCCGGGCCCACGGCCTCGTCCTTGACCGGATCGACAGGGCCCACGTAGTAAATGACGCGGTTGGTGAAATCCACCGGCAGCTTGTCGCCACGGGCTAGCATGTCCTGGATGCGCTTATGCGCGGCGTCGCGCCCGGTCAGCATCTTGCCGTTGAGCAGCAGGGTGTCGCCCGGCTTCCAGCTGGCCACTTCTTGGGGTGTGAGGGTGTCTAGGTTGACTTTTTTGCTTTTGACGTAGTCGGGGGTCCAGGCCACGTTGGGCCACAAGTCGAGTGAGGGCGGATCGAGGTAGACCGGGCCGCTGCCGTCCAGTACAAAATGGGCATGGCGGGTTGCAGCGCAGTTAGGGATCATGGCTACCGGTTTGCTGGCCGCGTGGGTGGGGTACATCTTGATTTTCACGTCCAGAACCGTGGTCAGGCCACCCAGACCCTGAGCGCCAATACCCAGGGCATTGACCTTCTCGAAAAGTTCCAGACGAAGGGCTTCGGTCTTGCTCAGCGCCGCGCCAGAGGCGGCTTTGGCCTGCAACTGGTACATGTCAAGGTCGTCCATCAGGCTCTCCTTGGCCATCAAGACGGCTTTTTCGGCGGTTCCACCAATGCCGATGCCCAGCATGCCGGGCGGGCACCAACCCGCACCCATGGTCGGCACGGTCTTGAGGACCCAGTCCACCACCGAGTCGCCGGGGTTTAGCATCACCAGTTTGCTCTTGTTCTCACTGCCGCCGCCTTTGGCCGCCACCGTCACCTCCAGCGTGTCCCCCGGCACGATTTCGGTGAAGATCACCGCCGGCGTGTTGTCCTTTGTGTTTTTGCGATCAAACTCGGGGTCGGCCACGATGCTGGCGCGCAAGGTGTTGTCCGGGTGGTTGTAGGCACGGCGTACGCCCTCATTGATGGCGTCGTCCAGCCCCCCGGTGAAGCCTTCGAGCCGCACGCCCATACCGAGCTTCAGGAACACATTGACGATGCCGGTGTCCTGGCAGATTGGCCGGTGACCGGTGGCGCTCATCTTGCTGTTGGTCAGGATCTGTGCAATCGCATCTTTGGCTGCGGCGCTTTGCTCCCGCTCATAGGCACGCGCCAGATGCGCGATGTAGTCGGCCGGGTGGTAGTAGCTGATGTACTGCAGGGCGGCGGCGACGGACTCGATCAGATCAGCCTGGCGGATGGTGCTCATAGGGGGCAATGCCTCGGTGTTCGGGTAAGGGAAGTCGGGTGAAAACGCGTTTGAGTTTAACCAACCGACCCCACACGGAATTGGCGCGAGATGATCCACGGTGAGTTGGCCTCAAAGCCGAAGGTGCTGTTACCCGTAGGTTTTGCCGGCCTTGCAGACCGCCCAAATCCGAGGTCTTAATGCCCCGCTTCGGGGCGTGACATCAGACGGTCGGTGTAGGCGATGGCCATGGCAGACAATAAAAAAGTGACGTGGATCGCGGTTTGTGCGATCAGCACTTTTTCGTCGTAGTTGGCAGCATTGATGAAAGTTTTAAGCAGGTGGATGGAGCTGATGCCAATGATTGCTGTTGCCAGTTTGACCTTTAGCACAGACGCGTTGACATGGCTCAGCCATTCGGGCTGGTCGGGGTGGTCCTGGAGGTCCATGCGGCTGACAAAGGTCTCATAACCACCCACAATCACCATGATGAGCAGGTTGGAGATCATCACCACGTCGATCAGCGCCAGCACCACCAACATGATGATGGTCTCATTGAGGCTTGTGGTGACAGAGGTTTCCTTGTAGCCGATGCTGGAGATCAGGGCCTGCAACGCAGTTTGATTGCCAAAAGCAGCCTCCAGCAGGTGCACCAGCTCCACCCAGAAATGGAACACATAGACCCCTTGTGCGGCAATCAGTCCGATGTAAAGTGGCAACTGCAGCCAGCGGCTGGCAAATATGAAGGCTGGCAGCGGGCGCATGCGGCGGGGTTTGGTCGGGGGCGTGGGCGAGGGGGTCATTGTCGGTCTTTCAGGCTCATTTTTCCGGATTGTAGGGGTCTGCCAAGGGCTGTGAAGTCGGAAGCCGCGTTCCCGACGTTGTAAGCTTGACGCCAGTCAGTGGCATGTAAGTGCCAGCGTAGACATTACCGCCCAGTTGCGAATCATTAGAGGAGACAGTTCATGAGTGAATCCAAATCTGCCATGCAGTCGATGCTGGTCGAAAACCGCGTGTTCCCACCCAGCGAGGCGATAGCCAAGGCCGCTCGAATTTCCGGCATGGCCGGCTACAACGCCTTGTGTGCCGAAGCCGAACAGGATTTTGAGGGCTTCTGGGCTCGCCTGGCCCGCGAGAACGTGAGCTGGAGCAAGCCGTTCACCCGCACTCTGGACGAGTCTGATGCCCCGTTCTACAGGTGGTTTGACGACGGTGAGCTCAACGCATCGGCCAACTGCCTGGACAAGCACATGGGGACCCCCAACGAGCACAAGACCGCCGTGATCTTCGAGGCAGATGACGGCACCGTCACCAAGACCAGCTACCGTGAGCTGTTGGCGCGCGTTAGCCAGTTTGCCAATGCGCTCCAGGCAAATGGCGTGAACAAGGGTGACCGGGTGCTGGTGTACATGCCGATGACGCTCGAAGGGGTGATTGCCATGCAGGCCTGCGCCCGCATCGGCGCGACCCACAGTGTGGTGTTTGGGGGCTTCTCAGCCAAGGCGCTTCAGGAACGCATCATCGACGCTGGCGCTGTGGCCGTGATCACCTCCAACTACCAGATGCGCGGTGGCAAGGAGTTGCCGCTCAAAGCGATTGTGGATGAGGGCCTGGGGCTGGGTGGCTGCGAGTCCATCAAAAACGTTTTTGTCTTCGAGCGCACAGCCACCGCCTGCAACATGGTGGCCGGACGTGATCAGACATTTGCGCAGGCGCTGGCCGGCCAAAGCACAGATTGCGCGCCGGTGCCGGTTGGCGCTGAGCACCCCTTGTTCATTTTGTACACCTCGGGGTCCACCGGCAAGCCCAAGGGTGTGCAGCATGCCACTGGCGGCTTTGTGCTGTGGAGCAAGCTGACCATGGACTGGACCTTTGACCTGCGCAGCGACGATGTCTTCTGGTGTACCGCTGACATTGGCTGGATCACTGGACACGCGTATGTGGCCTACGGTCCTCTGGCGGCCGGGGCGACCCAGATCATTTTTGAGGGCGTGCCAACCTACCCCAACGCCGGGCGCTTCTGGCAGATGATTGAGCGCCACAAGTGCAGCATCTTCTACACCGCGCCCACCGCCATTCGCTCGCTGATCAAGGCGGCTGAGGCGGACGAGAAGGTGCACCCGGCCCGTTCAGACCTGAGTTCCCTGCGTATTCTGGGCTCGGTCGGTGAACCAATCAACCCCGAAGCCTGGATGTGGTACTACAAGCATGTGGGCGGCGAGCGTTGCCCCATCGTCGACACCTTCTGGCAGACCGAAACCGGCGGCCACATGATCACGCCGCTGCCGGGCGCCACGCCACTGGTGCCGGGCAGTTGCACGCTGCCACTCCCCGGGATCATGGCTGCCATCGTCGACGAGGCCGGCAAGGATGTGCCTAACGGCTCCGGCGGCATGCTGGTGATCAAGCGCCCTTGGCCGTCGATGATTCGCACCATCTGGAACGACCCCGAGCGCTTCAAGAAGAGCTATTTCCCCGATGAAATGGGCGGCCGCCTGTACTTGGCCGGCGACGGCGCGGTGCGCAGTGCTGACCGCGGCTACTTCCGCATCACCGGGCGCATCGATGATGTGCTGAATGTGTCGGGCCACCGCATGGGCACGATGGAAATTGAGTCGGCGCTGGTGGCCAAGACCGACCTGGTGGCCGAGGCTGCCGTGGTCGGTCGGCCTGACGACCTGACGGGCGAGGCGATCTGTGCCTTTGTGGTGCTCAAGCGTCCCATGCCCACCGGTGATGAGGCCAAGCTGATCGCCAAGCAGTTGCGTGATTGGGTCGCCAAAGAAATTGGCCCGATTGCCAAGCCAAAGGACATCCGGTTTGGCGAGAACCTGCCCAAGACCCGCTCCGGCAAGATCATGCGTCGCCTGCTGCGCTCGCTTGCCAAGGGGGAGACCATCACGCAGGACACTTCAACGCTGGAAAATCCGGCGATTTTGAGTCAGCTCGGCCAAGCCTACTGACAGGCCTACTTACTTACCTGCCTGCCGCCCGCATCGCGCGGGCGGTGCCGGCCTAAAGGCTCAGCACCCAGCCGGCCAGTTTTTTTGCGTCGGCGTCGTTGACCTGGGGGTTGGCTGGCATTGGGATGGCGCCCCAGGCGCCGGAGCCGCCCTTGGTAATTTTGGTGGCGAGTTTGTCCACCGCGTCTTTCTGACCCGCGTACTTTTTAGCGACATCCTTGTAGGACGGCCCCACCAATTTTTTGTCGACGGCGTGACATGCCATGCAGTTCTTGGCCGCTGCCAGGGCCTGGTCGGCCATGGCGGCGCCCGACATGAAGGCAAGGGTAACCAAAAGAAACAGATCGCGACGTAGCATGGGTTTTCCTTTCACTGTCGATTACATTGAGATGCCTGAATTGTAGGAATCATTGTGTCAGCCAAAGGCCGCAACGCCTTGATAACCAGGAGATCCGTATGTATTTTCTAGGCTTGGGTTTGCTGCTACTGGGCATGAAAGTGCTCACCTGGGGCTTGGTGGCGTCCTGGTCCTGGTGGCTGGTGTTGGCCCCGTTCGGTATGGCCATGCTCTGGTGGGCCTGGGCCGACGCTTCTGGTTACACCCGAAGGCGGGTCATCAGGCGGGAGAGGGCGCGGCAGCAGGCGCGCATCGACCGGCATTTGGCTCAACAAGGTCGGCTAGGCGCGCGCCAGCGCGCCCAGGCACGGCCTGGTTTTGGTGCAACGGTTCAGTAGTTGTCCAGCACGGCACCTTTGCTGGCGGTGGACGCGTTGAAGGCAAACTTGGCCTGTACACCGCGTGTGTACCGTGGCGCGGGTGCTGTCCAAGCCGCCCGACGGTGGGCAATGACCTCGTCGCTGACATTGAGCTGCAACAGTAACTGGTGTGAGTCAATGGTGATCGAGTCACCTTCCTGAATGAAAGCAATCGTGCCGCCCACGGCCGCCTCGGGGGCCACGTGGCCCACCACCATGCCCCAGGTGCCGCCGGAAAAGCGCCCGTCGGTGATCAGACCAACCGACTCGCCCAGGCCCTGGCCCACCAGTGCACCAGTAGGCGCCAGCATTTCAGGCATGCCCGGGCCGCCCTTGGGGCCGAGGTAGCGCAAGACCATCACATCACCCGGTACGATTTTGTTGGCCAGGATGGCGGCCAGAGCCGACTGCTCGTCCTCGAACACGCGGGCCGGTCCGGTCATGACTGGTTTTTTGAGGCCGGTGATCTTGGCGACGCTGCCCTCTGGCGACAGATTGCCCTTGAGGATCGCCAGGTGACCCTGGGCGTACATCGGGTTGCTGATGGGGCGGATCACGTCCTGGTCAGCGCGAGGGGCATCCGGAATGTCTTTGAGCACGTCGGCAATGGTCTGGCCAGTGATGGTCAGGCAGTCGCCGTGCAGCAGGCCTGCCGCCAGCAGGGTCTTCATCACCTGCGGGATGCCGCCGGCGCGGTGCAGGTCGACCGCCAGGTACTTGCCGCTGGGTTTGAGGTCGCACAGCACGGGGGTTTTCACGCGCACACGCTCAAAGTCGTCAATCGTCCATTCGACCTCGGCAGCGTGGGCGATCGCCAGGAAATGCAGTACGGCGTTGGTGGAACCACCCGTGGCCATGATCACAGCGACTGCGTTCTCGATCGACTTGCGGGTCACGATATCACGCGGCTTGATGTCTTTCTTGATGGCTTCCACCAGCACCTTGGCCGACTCCCGGGCCGAGTTGAGCTTTTCGTCGTGCGGGTTGGCCATGGTGCTGGAGTAGGGCAGTGAGATGCCCAGCGCCTCAAAAGACGAGGACATGGTGTTGGCTGTGTACATGCCGCCGCAGGACCCGGTGCCCGGGATCGCCCGGCGTTCGATCTCTAGCAGGTCCACATCACTCAGGCGGCCGGCGGCGTTTTCGCCCACCGCCTCAAACACGCTGACGATGTTCAAGTCCCGGCCCTGGTAGTGCCCCGGCAGGATGGTGCCGCCGTAGACGTAAATGGCCGGCACATTGGCCCGCAGCATGCCCATCAGGCCGCCCGGCATGTTCTTGTCGCAGCCGCCCACAACCACCACGCCGTCCATCCACTGGCCCTGGACGCAGGTTTCGATGCAGTCGGAGATGACTTCGCGGCTGACCAGCGAGTACTTCATGCCCTCGGTGCCCATGGCCATGCCGTCCGAGATGGTGGGTGTGCCAAACACCTGAGCGTTGCCTCCGGCCTCTTCGATGCCGGCAATCGCTGCGTCTGCGAGCTTTTGCAGGCCCGAGTTGCAGGGCGTGATGGTGCTGTGGCCGTTGGCCACGCCAACCATAGGTTTCTTGAAGTCGTCGGCCTCGTAGCCCATGGCGTAGTACATGGAGCGATTCGGCGCGCGCGACTTGCCCTCGGTGATGTTTTTGCTGCGGGAATTGATGGCATGCACCGGGATAACTTTTGTATCGCTCATGGCTGTAGGGGATCGGACGGTTGAGGTGGATGGATTTTAGCCCTCGACCTTGGGTACGTCACGCGTCGGACATAAGCCTTGGGCCAACGCGAACGCAGGCACAATGGCGTCATGTTGATGCATCCCTCGATCGATCCGGTAGCGCTCCAGCTGGGCCCTCTGGCCGTGCACTGGTATGGCCTGACCTATCTGGCCGCCTTTGGTCTGTTCATGCTCCTTGGCTTGCGCCGGCTGCGGCACGAGCCGTTTGCCTCGCTCACCGGGAAGCTGGCCTGGTCGCGGCAAGACGTGGAGGACATCCTGTTTCTGGGCGTGATGGGCGTGGTGGCGGGCGGGCGGCTCGGTTACTGCCTGTTCTACAAACCGGCCTACTACCTGGCGCATCCGCTGGAGGTGCTGGCGGTCTGGCAGGGCGGCATGAGTTTTCATGGGGGCATGCTGGGCGTGATCGCGGCCATGGTCTGGTTCGCGCGTTCGCGCGGCAAACCCTGGCTGCAAGTGGCCGATTTCGTCGCACCCTGTGTGCCGACTGGGCTTGCGGCCGGGCGGGTTGGCAACTTCATCAACGGTGAGCTCTGGGGCCGCTTATGCAGCCCGGACCTGCCCTGGGGCATGGTGTTCCGTGGGGCTGGTGAGCTGCCCCGCCACCCCTCGCAGGTCTACCAGTTCTTGCTAGAAGGCCTGCTGCTGTTTGTGATCTTGTGGCTCTACGCGCGCAAGCCGCGACCGCGGGGTTCCGTCGCAGCCGTGTTTTTATTGGGCTATGGCCTGTTCCGTTTTGTGGCCGAGTTTTTTCGCGAGCCGGATGCCCACTTGGGCGTATTGTCGCTAGGCATGAGCATGGGGCAGTGGCTGTGTCTGCCCATGATCGTGGGTGGGGTGGGGCTCTGGTGGTGGGCCGGGCGGCGTCGGTTATTGGGCATAAAATAGGCCGCCAGGCCCCGTCTGTATTGGGTTTATTGCTATGCTAAATATAGCAATTTTTTATAACAACAGGAGACAAGCATGTTTGATCAAACACAATTAATCGCCAATCGACGTCAAGTTCTGCGCCTGGCCGCCGCGGCTGGTGCATTGACATTACCCCTGGCGGGGCGCACTCAGTCGGCCTGGCCCACCAAACCCGTCAATCTGGTCGTGCCGTTCCCGGCCGGCGGCGGCACTGATACCTTTGCCCGTCCATTTTCGGCACAGTTTGCCAAGCAGACAGGCAAGACCATGGTGATCGACAACCGGGGTGGCGCCGGTGGCACGCTCGGTGCCGGTGTGGCCGCCAAGGCCGCGCCCGATGGTTACACCCTGTTCATGGGCGCGGTGCACCACACCATTGCGCCGTCGATGTATCCCAAGCTTGATTACGATATTGAAAAAGACTTCGTGCCCCTGGTCTTGATGGCCAATGTGCCGCATGTGGTCGTGGTCAATCCCAAGAGCATTAACGGTGATTTCAAGGCCTTTTTGGCTCAGCTCAAGGCCAGCCCAGGACGGCTGAACTACGGCTCGGCCGGCACAGGTACCTCGCACCACCTGGCGGGTGAACTGTTCAAGCAGCAGACCGGCACCTTCATCACCCATATTCCCTACACCGGCGCCGGGCCAGCTTTGCGGGACCTGATCAGTGGCCAGGTGGACATGATGTTTGACGGCCTGGCCTCTTCTGCCGGCCACATCAAGGGAGGCCGGATCAAGGCACTGATGGTGTCAGGGGTCAAGCGAAACCCGGCTATTCCTGACGTACCCTGCGCGGCTGAACTGGGCCTGCCCGACTACACCGTCACCACCTGGTATGGTCTGTGGGCACCCAAAGGCACGCCAGCCGATGTGCAGGCGCGCATTGTTGAAGAGAGTCGCCGCGCCTTTGCGACCGATGAACTCAAAGCCATTTGGGCCAGCAATGGCGCTGATTTTGGCAGTTTGTCTCCGGCGCAATTTGGTAGCTTTGTGGGTGCCGAGATCAAGCGCTGGGCGGAGGTTGTCAAGGCATCGGGCGCCAAGCTCGACTAGAGGCCGCTCCGGGCATGCAAGCCGGTATTGGTCTTTCGCTGCAGGGCGGCGTGGCGCGGGTAACGCTGTGTCATACGACCCGACTGAATGCCATGACGCGCCAGATGTGGCGCGACTTGCGCCGCGTTTTTTCCGAATTGGCGGGGCAGCCTGCGTTGCGCTGTGTGCTGGTGAGCGGGGAGGGCGCACACTTCTGTGCCGGTGGCGATATTTCCGAGTACCCGGCTTTCCGGTTCGAGGCTGCGAGCCTGCGGCAGTTTCATGAGGGTGAGGTCTGGCCGGCGCTCCAGGCCATGCTCGATTGCGACGTGCCGCTGGTAGCGCAAATTGCCGGCAACTGCATGGGCGCCGGGCTGGAGATTGCCAGCTGCTGCGACCTGCGGCTGGCAGCCGCAAGCGCCCGCTTTGGTGCGCCGATTGCCCGCCTTGGGTTCCCGATGGCACCGCGTGAGGCGGCGCTGGTGGTGCGCGAAGCCGGGTTGTTGACGGCGCGGGAGATGCTGCTCGAGGCCGCCGTGCTGGATGCACCGCAGATGCTGGCCCGTGGATTCTTGAGCCGAGTTCTACCTGACGATGAACTGTGCACCGAAGCCCAAGCCACCGTGCAACGGGTGCTTGCACTGGCGCCACAGGCGGCTCGGCTGAACAAGCAGACCTTGAGGACTTTGATGTCAAATAAGGCTCTAGCCCCCGTCCTCATTGAGGATATTGCTATAAATATTGAAGCAATTTCGGCAGCCGACCCCTATGCCTACGCGGTCAGTGACGAACACCGAGAGGGCGTCCACGCCTTTCTAGACAAACGAAAACCAGCCTTTTGAAGCAGCACCGGCGCCGGATGGTGCTGGCCAGACCGAGAGCCGCCCAGTTGTTCCCCACGACATTCCTATGACCACAGCCCAACCCTCTCCCAGCCCAGCCGCAGGCAATCTGTATGCCGCTCTGCGTGCGGCGTTTCCAGCCGATCTTGACAGCATCGCCGTCGAAACCGACCACGGCCTGCACTACAGCTGGCGCGACCTGGACCGTGCCAGCGCCATGCTGGCCAACCTGCTGGTGTCCTTGCAGCTGCCCGAGGGGGCTCGGGTGGCGGTGCAGGTCGAAAAGTCGGTCGAAGCGATGCTGCTCTACCTCGCCACTTTGCGCGCCGGTCTGGTATTTTTGCCCTTGAACACGGCTTATCAGAGTGCGGAAATCCAGTATTTCATTGACAACGCCGAGCCCGCGGTGGTGGTCTGCACTGGCAAAAACTTCGGATGGGTCAGCAAAATCGCCTTTCAGGCTGGCACCCGACATGTGTTTACCCTCAACGACGACCGCACCGGCTCGCTGCTGGTCCGCGCCGCCCACTGCGCCGACCACCAGGTCCTCATGCCGCGCCGCCCCGACGACTTGGCGGCCATTCTGTACACCAGCGGCACCACCGGCCGCAGCAAGGGCGCCATGCTGACGCACGGCAATCTGCTCAGCAACGCCCAGGTGCTCAAGACCAGCTGGGGCTGGCGCAGCGCGGCCGAAGGCGGCGACGTGCTGATCCACGCCCTGCCGATTTTTCACGTGCATGGCCTGTTTGTGGCCATCCATGCGGCACTGATCAACGGCAGCAAGATGATCTGGCTGGCTAAATTTGACTCGCGCCAGGTGCTGGCAGCGATGCCGCGCGCTACGGTGTTCATGGGCGTGCCGACCCTGTACGTGCGGCTTTTGGCCGAGCCTGGCCTGACGGCTGAGGTGGCGCGCGGCATGCGCCTGTTCATTGCTGGCTCGGCGCCGCTGCTGATCGAGACATTCACCGAATGGCAACGCCGCACCGGCCACACCATCCTTGAGCGCTATGGCATGAGCGAGACCGTCATGCTCACCTCCAACCCCTACCTCGCCAGCGAGGGCGAACGACGCGGCGGCACGGTGGGTCGACCGTTGCCCGGCGTACGCCTGCGTGTGATGAGCGACCAGGGCCAGCCTATGCCCATGGGTGAGACGGGTGGCATAGAGGTTGCTGGCCCCAACGTGTTCAAGGCTTACTGGCGCATGCCGGAGAAAACAGCAGAAGAATTCAGTGCCGACGGCTTTTTCAAGACTGGCGACGTCGGCCGCATCGATGCCGATGGCTATGTCACGATTGTCGGGCGCAGCAAGGACCTGATCATCAGTGGCGGCTACAACGTCTACCCGGCCGAGATCGAGGGCTACATCAACGAATTGGCGGGCGTGGCCGAAAGTGCCGTGATCGGCGTGCCGCACGCCGATTTTGGTGAGGTCGGGCTGGCACTGGTGATCGCCAAGCCGGGCGCAGCGCCAGATCCTGCGGCCATCTTGGCAAGCCTGAAAGCCCGGCTGGCCAATTTCAAGGTGCCCAAGCAATGCCTGCTGGTGCCAGAGTTGCCGCGAAATGCCATGGGCAAGGTACAAAAAAACCTTTTGCGGCAACGCTACGGCGCCCCCGGCTAAACTGCGTTTGATGAATTCACTGCTTGCCGATCAATTGCAGGCCGCGTTTAGTGCGGCCCAGCCGGCGTTGACCACCATGCTTGAGGCGGTGGAGACCCAGGCGCAGTCTGGTGCGCTCGGGCCGGCTGCGGCCCAGGTGTTGGGCGGGCTGAGCGGTTTTCTGTCCCAGGTGGATGCGACATACACCGCCAGCGAGCAGGCGGCCCAGCATCACCGTGCGCTGGCCCATGACCGCGAGGCCGGGCTGCGGCAGGAGTTGCGCCAGCTCAGCGAAATCGCGGAATCGGCCCAGAGGGCGAAAGCGGATTTTCTGGCCAACATGAGCCATGAGCTCCGCACCCCGATGAATGGCGTGATTGGCATGACCGAACTGGCACTGGCCACCGCGCTGGACGATGAGCAGCGCGAGTACCTGACCATGGTCAAGTCGTCCTCCGAGTCCTTGCTCAAAGTGATCAATGATATTTTGGAGTTTTCAAGGATCGAGTCAAGCCGCATCCTGCCGGAAAAAGTCCCGTTCAATCTGAGTGTTGCCGTGGGCGATACGGTTAAGCGGCTGGCTGTTTCCGCCCGTGCCAAGGGCTTGGCGCTGGTGTGTGAGCTTGACACCACCATGCCTCATGCCGTGCTGGGCGACCCGGGCCGGTTGACGCAGGTGCTGAACAATCTGATCGGCAATGCCATCAAGTTCACGCACGAGGGCGAAGTTGTGCTGCGGCTGGCCTCGGTCTCGGGCAACGATCGGCGGCACGAGGTGCAATTCACGGTGCAGGATACAGGCATTGGCATTCCATCCGCCAAGCTGAATTCAATTTTTGAGCCTTTCGCGCAAGAGGACGGCTCCATCACCCGCCGCTATGGGGGTGTCGGGCTGGGCCTGACCATTTCTGCTCGCCTGGTGGAAGCCATGGGTGGGCAAATCATGGTCGCCAGTGAAGTCGGGAAAGGCAGTCAATTTAATTTTTCTGTGCTGCTGGAGCGTGACCGACGGGGCGCTGCTTCACCGGCGGATCCCGCCGCGCTGCGGGGCTTGCGCGTGTTGGTCGTAGCCGCCCATACCGCTAGCCGGCGGGCGATTTTGCGGGTGCTGATGGGTCTGGGTGTCTTGGTGCAGGAGGCGGCTTCGGCCGATGAGGCGTTGACTCTGCTGAGGACGGATCCCCAGGAGTCGCCCGCGCTTGACCTGATCTTGATGGATGCTGTTGGCATCGCGCAGACCATGCAGGGCTTGCCTCAGAGTGCCGGTGTGCCTATGGTGTTGCTGACATCCGGCGTGGCGGTCGGTCGTGCGGGGGAAGCCGCGCAAGATGGCTTTGCCGCCCACCTGAGTCAGCCGTTTATTCCCGACGACCTGGTGCAAGTCATGCTACGGGTGGTTTCTCCGGCTGCCCCGGGCGTCAGTCCGGGTGCCGTGGGCGCCGGCCCCGTCGATCTCAGTCCTGCCCCGCAGCTTGGGCTGGATGTGCTGCTGGTCGAGGACCAAGTGGTCAATCAGAAGCTGACCATCACCCTGTTGCGACGTTGGGGCCACAAGGTAACGCTGGCTATGGACGGCCAGCAGGCCTTGACACTTTTGTCGCGGCGTCGTTATGACCTGGTGCTGATGGATGTGATGGTGCCGGTGGTGGACGGCCTGGAGGTAACCCGCCGGTTTCGCGCGGCCGAGCAGGGCGCACGTACACCGATCGTCGCCATGACTGCTGGCGCGGCGCGTGGCGACCGGGCCACTTGCCTGGCCGCGGGCATGGATGATTACATTGCCATGCCGATCGACACTGCTCAATTGCAGGCGATGCTGCGGCGCCATTTACCGCAGGTGCCCTTGCAGGTGCAGCAGGCGGCCGCAGTGCCCGAGCCTGAGCCAGCAAACCGACCGTCAGAGCTGAGTGACTTTGACTATGCGGCGGCGCTCGATCAGGTCGACCAGGACGTGGTGGAAATCATTGCCGAGACCTTTGTGGCCCAGTGGCCGATTGATCTTGTGAAGATGCAGCAGGCGATCGCCAAGCGGGACCTGCAACCCTTGTTGCACACCGCCCATGCGCTCAAAGGCATACTCGCCATGTTTGGCGCCACCCCGCCGATCGAATGGGCCCGTCAGATCGAGTTGCTGGCGGCCAAAAACGAGCACAGCGGCGTCGACGACCTGATGCTCGCTCTCACGCGTGACGTGAACAGCCTGCTGGCCGCGCTGGCCCGCACCGGGCGTTGCGCCGCAACCGAGGACCAACCATGATCCCGAAGGTGCTGATTGTTGATGACTCCGAGATCAACCTGGTTCTTTTTGACACCCTGATCAAGAAGCTCGGCGGTTGTGAGCCGGTGACCTTTCTGGATTCACTGGCAGGTTTGGCTTGGGCGCAAGCCCATGATGTCGACTTGGTCATTGTGGATTACATGATGCCTGCGCTGGATGGCATCGAGTTCATCCAGCGCTTGCGCCAGACGCCCAGCAAACAGGCCGTGCCGATCTTGATGATCACCACCAACGAGCAAAAGCAGGTGCTTTACGAGGCGCTGGACGCCGGCGCGACTGATTTCCTGACTAAGCCGATTGACCGCATCGAGTTCCTGGCACGGGTTAAAAACATGCTCGCGCTGAGCGAGAGCCGCCGACAGCTGGCGGACCGGGCAGCCTGGCTGGCCGATGAGGTTCGAAAGGCGACGGCCGATATCCTTGAGCGAGAACGCGAGACCGTGGTGCGCCTCTCAAAGGCTGCAGAATACCGCGACCCCGAAACCGGCGCGCACATTCTTCGCATGGCGCACTACGCGGCCTTGATCGGGCGCGGCATGGGCCTGTCCGTTGCTGACCAAGAGTTGCTGTTGCTCGCAGCGCCACTGCACGATGTGGGCAAGGTGGGTATTCCAGACGCGATCTTATTAAAGGCCGGTCGTCTTGGACCTGATGAGCTGCTCATCATGAAAAAACATTCTGAATACGGCCATCAGATCTTGGACGGCAGCCTGTCCCGGGTGTTGCAGGCTGGCGCGATCATTGCCTGGACCCACCATGAAAAATATGACGGCACTGGCTACCCCAGGGGCCTTGCAGGGCAGGATATTCCTGTGTTCAGCCGGATTGTCTCGGTAGCCGATGTGTTTGACGCACTCACATCACGGCGGCCCTACAAGAGCGCCTGGGCGCTGGAAAGCGCGGTGCAGCACATCCAAGCCGGCGCTGGAACCAGCTTTGACCCCGACTGCGTTGCCGCCTTGCTCAGCCAATGGGATGACGTCCTGGCCATACGCCAGCGCTTTGCGGACTAAGCCTGATTGCTGCGCTGGCACTAGCGCAGCACCAGCACCGGCACTTGGGAGTGTGTCAAAACCTGCTGCGTCTCGCTGCCTAACAGCAGACGTTTGACGCCACGGTGGCCATGTGAGGCCATCACGATCAGGTCGCACTTTTGTTTTTTAGCTGCAGCAATGATCGCGTCAGACACCAGATCTGACTTCACGGTGATTGCGCGGGTTTTGACCCCCTTGGTTTCTGCCGATTTCTTCACGGCATCAACCACCCCTTGAGCCGCCTCAGTCCACTGCTTTTCAATCCGGCTCACCTCGGCCGCCTGCAGGGCCAGGCCACCTTCGAAATAGCTTTGGGGATACCGCGCGACGACCTTGATGACCACCAACTCGGCATTGGCGAGCGCGGCAAGAGCGATGGCGTGGTTGACTGCTTTCTTGGACAGGGTTGAGCCATCAGTGGCAACAAGAATTTTTTGGTACATGGGTCGGTCTTTGGTGCTTTTGAAAGTTGTAGCTTAGGCCGACCAACCGGCGCAGACCTTGATCTTCATCAATTAAACCGAAGTGCCGGCCCGGTAGGCTCGTCCACCATGTCTTCCATCAATCCCTTCATGTCTGCCATCGACCGATTGCCACCGAGTCGCACAGCCGCACAGGGACCTGATGCCGACCTCCGCATCTTGGACAGCGCTCAGGAATGGTCGGCTTTCAGTCGGCCGATGCCCGGGCTGGCGTCTGGCTGGGAGTCAAGCGTGGTGATTGAAGGCATGCATTGCGCGGCCTGCGCTTTGACGGTGGAGGACGCGCTGCGTGCCGTGCCGGGTGTGCTGCGGGCTGAGGTCAGCGCCGGCAGCCAGCGTGCCCGGGTGCTGTGGTCGGCAGACCAGGTGCAGCCCTCGGGCTGGATGCAGGCGTTGCAGGCTGCGGGTTACCGGGCCGTGCCGGCCAACGACGCGCAGGCCCGGGCCCGGCGACTTGCTGAATCGCGGACAGCCTTGTGGCGGCTGTTGGTCGCAGCCCTTTGCATGATGCAAGTCATGATGTATGCCTACCCGGCCTATGTGGCCGCCCCCGGCGATTTATCCACGGAGATGGCGCAACTTTTGCGTTGGGCCTCGTGGGTGCTGACGCTACCGGTGATGTTGTTCTCTTGTGGACCATTTTTCAGCAATGCCTTGCGTGATCTGGCCCAGCGCCGCATCAGCATGGACCTGCCGGTTGCGCTGGGCATGCTGATCACCTTTGGTGTCAGCAGTGCGGGCACCTTCGAGCCTGAGGGCATCTTTGGCGCTGAGGTCTATTTTGATTCGCTGACCATGTTTGTGACCTTTTTGCTGTTCGGGCGCTGGCTGGAAACGCGCCTGCGCGACCAGACCGCCGGCGCGCTTGAAGCATTGATGAATCGTTTGCCTGACAGCGTGGCGCGCCTTACACCTCAGGGCGACTTCGAACGGGTGCCGGTACGCCGCTTACAGCCCGGTGAAGTGATTCAGGTGCGGCCCGGTGAGGCCTTTGCCGCCGATGGCGAGTTGCTGTTGGGCGAGACCCGGGTGGACGAATCGCTGCTGACGGGCGAGTCCTACCCCGTGCAGCGGGGGCCAGGCGCTGCGGTGATCGCCGGCAGCCACAACCTGTCGTCGGTCGTGCAGGTGCGGGTGACCCAGGTTGGTCCGGACACGCGCTACGCCCGCATCGTCGCCCTGATGGAGAGCGTCTCGGCCAGCCGGCCCAGGTTGGCCCGACTGGCCGACCGCATGGCTCGGCCCTTTTTACTGTCGGTACTTGCCGCTGCCGCATTGGCCTGCGTTTATTGGTGGCGGCAGGACCCTGGCCACGCGCTGATGGTGGCGGTGGCGGTGTTGGTGGTGACCTGCCCCTGTGCGCTGTCGCTCGCCACGCCGGCGGCTATGCTGGCGGCCGCTGGTGCCTTGGCACGGCGTGGGGTGTTGGTACGCCGGCTCGACGCCTTTGAGGCGCTGGCCACGGTGGACACGGTGATATTCGACAAGACAGGCACGCTCACCCGCGATGGTCTGGTGCATTCGGGGACTCAGGCCCGTGCCGGGGTCACGGCGATGCAGGTGCTGGCCCAGGCGGCAGCGCTGGCCCGGCATTCGCTGCACCCGGTGTCTCGCGCGCTGATGGCAGCATTCACCAGCCAGCAGACTTCGGCGAGCCATACCGACTGGCTGGCACTGGCCGTCACCGAAACCGCAGGCGGCGGTGTCTCAGGCCGGGTGGGGTATTCGCCCGATGGGCGAGACGCCATTGAGATGCGGCTGGGTTCAGCCGCATTCTGTCGATTGGTGCAGCCAGACAGCAGCCTGATGCAGGTGTTTTTGGCTGATGCCCAGGGCTGGCTGGCGACGTTCGACTTGCAGGAGGACCTGCGACCCGATGCGCGCGCCACTGTGCAGGCCCTGCAGGCCGCTGGCGTCTCGGTCCATCTGCTGTCGGGCGACCAACCCCAGGCGGTGGCCCGGGTGGCCCGGGCACTGGAGATCAAGGCCCATGCTGGCGCCTGCACGCCGCAGGAAAAACTTGGTATTTTGCAGCGACTCCAGCAAGGGGGTCGCCGGGTGGCGATGGTCGGTGACGGCCTCAACGACGGCCCGGTGCTGGCGGGCGCCCAGGTCTCCTTCGCCTTTGGTCAGGCGGTCCCACTGGCGCAAGCCAAGGCCGACTTTGTGGTGCCCGGTAGCCAACTGCTCGCCGTAGCGCAGGCCGTGCTGCTGGCGCGGCGCACCGTTCGCATCGTCCGCCAGAACCTGGCCTGGGCGGCCCTGTACAACGCGGTTTGCGTGCCACTGGCAGTGGCAGGTCTGATGAGTGCCTGGGCCGCTGGGCTGGGCATGGCCTTAAGTTCTCTTTTGGTGGTGCTCAATGCGCTGCGCCTTGCCAGAAAAACTCAGGCGCAGGCGCTCCGCTGATGGACATCCTGTACCTGCTCATCCCGCTGTCAGTGATGCTGGTTTTTTTCATCCTGGGGGGGCTGTGGTGGGCCATTCACCGCGGTCAATTTGAGGATATCGAAGGCGAGGGCGAACGAATTTTGAAGGACCCGTGATCGTATTTTGCCGACGGTTGACATGCGTCAAATCAGGAGAGTGCGTTCCGCAACACACTCCGCTTCAGCGAATCAAGAAGGGGTGAATATGGTTTTTGGAAACGCGCAGGCAAGCACTTACAACGACCAGGTGGTGCGGCAATTTGCCATCATGACGGTGGTCTGGGGCGTGGTGGGCATGCTGGTCGGCGTGATCATCGCAGCGCAACTGGCCTGGCCAGAGCTCAATTTCGGCATCCCCTGGCTCAGCTATGGGCGCTTGCGTCCACTGCATACCAATGCGGTGATCTTTGCTTTTGGCGGTTGCGGTCTGTTTGCGTCGGCCTACTATGTGGTGCAGCGCACCTGCCATGTGCGCCTGTTCAGCGACCGGCTGGCGGCCTTTACTTTCTGGGGATGGCAACTGGTGATTCTCGCGGCCGCTGTTTCATTGCCTCTGGGCTACACCCAAGGTAAGGAATACGCAGAATTGGAGTGGCCGATCGACATTTTGATCACGCTGGTCTGGGTCTCGTTCGCGGTGGTGTTTTTCGGTACGGTGGGCACGCGCAAGGTGCGCCATATCTACGTGGCCAATTGGTTTTTTGGCGCCTTCATCATCGCCGTGGCCTTGCTGCACCTGGTCAATAGCGCGGCCATGCCGGCCGGGTTCATGAAGTCCTACTCGGCCTATGCCGGGGTGCAGGACGCGATGGTGCAGTGGTGGTACGGCCACAACGCGGTGGGCTTTTTCCTGACCGCCGGCTTCCTGGGGATGATGTATTACTTCATCCCCAAGCAGGCCGAGCGCCCGGTCTACAGTTACCGCCTGTCCATCGTGCACTTCTGGGCGCTGATCTTCACCTACATGTGGGCCGGCCCACACCACCTGCATTACACCGCCTTGCCCGACTGGACGCAGTCGGTCGGCATGGTGTTTTCGTTGATTCTGCTGGCGCCCAGCTGGGGCGGCATGATCAACGGCATCATGACGCTGTCGGGCGCCTGGCATAAGCTGCGCGACGACCCGATCCTGCGCTTTCTGATCGTGTCGCTGTCCTTTTACGGCATGAGCACCTTTGAAGGCCCAATGATGTCGATCAAGACCGTCAATGCGTTGAGCCACTACACCGACTGGACCGTGGGTCACGTGCACTCCGGCGCGCTCGGCTGGGTTGGGCTGGTCACCATGGGCAGCATGTACTACCTGATCCCGCGCCTGTTCGGACAGAAGCAGATGTACAGCGTCAAAGCGATTGAGGTGCACTTCTGGACCGCCACCATCGGCATCGTGATCTACATCGCGGCCATGTGGATTGCCGGCGTGATGCAGGGCCTGATGTGGCGTGCCATCAATGCCGACGGCACCCTGACCTACACCTTTGTGGAGTCGGTCAAGGCGTCCTACCCGTTCTATGTGCTGCGCCTGGTGGGTGGCTTGTTGTACCTCGGCGGCATGCTGATCATGCTGTGGAACGTGCTCAAGACCGCGACCAACGGTCGTTCGGTCACTGTGAACATTCCGGCGGTTGCCGCCCACGCCTGAAGGAGACTTGACCATGGCTAACAACACAGGCGGCGGTTTGTCGCATGAAAAAATCGAGACCAGCAACTTTCTGATGATTGTGCTGATCCTGCTGGTCTTGCTGGTCGGTGGGCTGGTGGAGATCGTCCCGCTGTTCTTCCAGAAGTCCACCACCGAGCCGGTCAAGGGCCTGCAGCCCTACACCGCGCTGCAGCTCGCCGGGCGGGACATCTACACCCGGGAGGGTTGCTACAACTGCCACTCGCAGATGATCCGGCCGTTCCGCGCCGAGACCCTGCGCTACGGCCACTACTCGGTGGCGGGCGAGTTTGTCTATGACCACCCGTTCCAGTGGGGCAGCAAGCGCACCGGTCCCGACCTGCACCGCGTGGGCGGCAAGTACAGTGACCAGTGGCAGCGCGATCACCTGAACAACCCGCGCGACTTGGTGCCCGAATCCAACATGCCGGCGTACCCCTGGCTGCTGAAGAACGCAGTGGATGCTGACTCCATGCCGGCCCACATGAAGGCGTTGCGCGCGGTGGGCGTGCCGTACACCGACGAGCAGATCAGCAAGTCGGTGGCCGAGCTGCAGGGTAAGACCGAGGTGGACGCGGTGATTGCCTACCTGCAGGTGCTTGGCACCTTGGTCAAATAAGCCGGAGGCGCCCCAAATGAACTTTGATGTCAACACCCTGCGTGCCATGGCCACTGTGCTCAGTTTCATCACCTTCATTGGTATCGTGGTCTGGGCCTATTCACACCGGAATGCGGCTGATTTCGACGAGGCAGCCCAGCTGCCATTCGAGCAGGACTGAGCGCGCGACAGCGAAAGGAAAACACCCATGAGCGATTTCACAAGCAACTTCTGGCCGGTCTTCGTCACCGTGGTCACCCTGGTCAGCATCGTGGCCTGTCTGCTGCTGCTGTGGTTCACCGGCAAGGCCCGGGCCATGACTGCCAGCGACAACACCACCGGCCATGTCTGGGACGGCGATCTGCGCGAGATGAACAACCCCCTGCCACGCTGGTGGGCGTGGTTGTTCGTACTGACCGTCATATTCGCGTTGATTTATCTGGCGCTTTACCCGGGGCTGGGCAACTACGCTGGCACGCTGGGCTGGACATCGACCGGTCAACACCAGGCTGAATTGGACAAAGGTAACGCTGAGGTGGCGCCCCTGTACGCCAAGTTCACGGCGATGGCGCCTGAGGCGGTGGCCGCTGACCCGCAGGCCATGGCGATCGGCGAGCGCCTGTTCATGAACAACTGCGCCCAGTGCCACGGCTCAGATGCACGCGGCAGCAAGGGCATTCCCAACCTGACCGACACTGACTGGCTCCACGGCGGCGCGCCCGCCACCATCAAGGAGACCCTGGTCAAGGGCCGCATGGGCAACATGCCGCCTATGGCAGCGGCTGTGGGTAGCCCGGAGGATGTGCGTAACGTGGCCCAGTATGTGCTCAGCCTGTCTGGCAGCCCCCATGACTCCTTGAAGGCCGCCTTGGGCAAGCCCAAGTTCGCGGTCTGTGCGGCTTGCCACGGCGCTGATGGCAAGGGCAACCTGGCGCTCGGTGCCCCCAACCTGACTGACGACATCTGGCTGCACGGCTATGGCGAAGCGGCTATTTTGGCCATGGTCAACAACGGCAAGGTGAACCAGATGCCGGCCCAGGCCGACAAACTGACCGAGGCCCAGATCCATGTGCTGGCGTCCTATGTCTGGGGTTTCTCCAACAAGGGCGTGGCCGCGACCAAATGATGCCGCCTGAGCGGAAGGTGATCCCGATCCGGCCGGAGCCCATGGCGGCGGCAGGGACGTGCGAGGGTGCCCGTGGCGTGGACGGCGAGATGATTTCGCTCTACGCCTCGCACGAGAAAATCTACCCGCGCAGCGTGTCGGGCCTGTTTTCGCGCTGGCGCTGGGCCATGGTGGTGCTGACGCAGCTGGTGTTCTATGGCTTGCCCTGGCTGGAGTGGGGTCAGCGCCAAGCCGTGCTGTTTGACCTGGGCGCGCGGCGTTTCTATATCTTCGGCTTGGTGCTGTACCCGCAGGATTTCATTTACCTCACCGGGCTGCTGGTGATCTCGGCGCTGTCGCTGTTTCTGTTCACGGCGGTGGCTGGGCGGCTGTGGTGCGGCTATGCCTGCCCGCAGACGGTGTACACCGAGATCTTTTTGTGGATCGAGAAGCGGGTCGAGGGTGACCGCTCGGCGCGCATGCGCCGTGATGCCAAGCCGTGGTCAGCGGACTGGCTATGGCGCAAGGGCACCAAGCACGGCCTCTGGCTGGCGGTGGCTTTGTGGACCGGCTTCACCTTTGTCGGCTACTTCACGCCGGTGCGCGAGCTTGCGCGTGAATCGCTGCAGCTGAGCCTGAGCGCCTGGGAGCTGTTCTGGACCCTGTTTTACGGTTTTGCCACCTATGGCAATGCCGGCTTCATGCGTGAGCAGGTGTGCAAGCACATGTGCCCCTATGCCCGGTTTCAGAGCGCCATGTTTGACCGTGACACCTTGATCGTGACCTACGACCAGGCGCGCGGCGAGCCGCGTGGCGCACGCTCACGCAAGGCCGACTTGGCGGTGCTGAATCTGGGGGCTTGTGTCGACTGCAGCCTGTGCGTCCAGGTTTGCCCGACCGGCATCGACATCCGGCGTGGCCTGCAGTACGAGTGCATTGGTTGTGGCGCCTGTGCCGACGTCTGCGACACGGTGATGGACAAGATGGGCTATGCGCGCGGCTTGGTCAAATACACCACCGAGAACGCCATGAGCCGAGGCTGGACGCGGGCTCAGACCTTGCGTCACGTGCTGCGGCCGCGTATTTTGGTTTACACCAGCGTGCTCGGGGCGATTGTGGTGGCCATGCTGGTCAGCCTGTCTCTGCGCACGCCATTCAAGGTGGACGTGGTGCGTGACCGTGGCATCACGGCACGCATCGTGGGTGCCGGCCGGATCGAGAACGTCTACCGGCTGCAGCTGATGAATGCGACCGAGTCGGCGCAGCAGTACAAGTTGTCGGTTACCGGTCTGCCAGGGCTGGCGATCAGCTCGGAGCCCCTGGTGGCGGTGGATGCCACCCAGTCGCGGTGGGTCGCCGTGCGGGTGCAATTGCCGCCTGAGGGCGCAATGCCTGGCTCGCACCCGATCCGCTTTGAAATTGATTCACTTGACGCCGGTGGGCACCTGAGCGAACGCTCTGTGTTCCTGGTGCCGCAACCCTAAGGCTGTGAAGACCATGACAACACTTGAAAACGCCGTTACTGATGCCCCTGCACCCTGGTGGAAGTTTGGCCACGTCTGGCTGGTGGTATCGGGCCCGCTGGTGGTGGTGGTGGCCAGTTTCATCACCCTTTATCTGGCCGTGACCCGGCCTGACCCGGTGGTCAGCGAGAACTATTACCAGCAGGGCATCAACATCAATCAAAAGCGCCAGGCGGGTCAGGACGCCAGCTTGGCGCCGGCGATGAAGGCCCGTAACCACGCGGCCACCGGGGTGGTTCCCGAGCCCCGCCCGGTGACCAAACCCTGATGGCCAAAGCGATGGACGCAACAGAACAACCCCCGCCGTGGTCACTGCGCCTGATGGCGATTGCCTGGCCTGGCTTTTTGGTCGCCTGCCTGCTGGAGGTGCTGGTGTTTGCCTTGGTCGACCCGCAGGACGTGCGCTGGCTGGGTCACCAGCTGCTATCGTCAAGGGAGGCTGTTTACACGCTGACCTTCTTTGTGTTTTGGCTGATGGCGATGCTGTCGAGCGCGCTCACCTACCTGCTGTCAGCCCGGCTCAGTGGCAGGCCTTGGGGTTGACGATGTCCTTGAGCGCATCGGCATTGAGGATGTGCACATGGCGTTGGTGGACTTCGATAATGCCCTCTTCGGCAAACTTGGAGAACGTCCGGCTCACGGTCTCCAGCTTGAGCCCGAGGTAACTGCCAATTTCTTCGCGGGTCATACGCAGCACCAGCTCTGAGCGCGAGAAGCCACGGGCATGCAGGCGCTGAACCAGGTTGAGCAGAAAGGCCGCCAGCCGTTCCTCAGCCCGCATGCTGCCCAGCAGCAGCATCACACCGTGTTCACGCACGATTTCGCGGCTCATGATCTTGTGCACGTGGTGTTGGAGTGCATTGATGTCGCGTGACAGTTCTTCGATCCGGTCAAACGGCATGACACACACCTCTGCGTCTTCGAGCGCCACTGCGTCGCAGGCGTGGCGGTCGTTGACGATGCCGTCCAGACCAATGACCTCTCCAGCCATCTGAAAGCCTGTGACTTGGTCCCGCCCGTCTTCGGCGATCAAGCAGGTTTTGAAGAAGCCGGTGCGGATGGCGTACAGACTGGTGAATTTTTCTCCGTTTCTGAACAGAGTGGCGCCGCGCTTGACTTTGCGTCTGACACCGACCACCGCGTCAATCCGGTCGAGCTCTTCGGCGGTCAGGTCCATGGGCATGCACAGTTCGCGCAAATTGCAGTTGGAACAGGCAACTTTGATGGTGTGGGGGTTCATGTTCCAGATTCTGGCACCAATCGGGTGCAGTGTGTGACTCAGATCAATGGCTCCAGACCACAAAAACGCTCACATTTGACCTACATCAATCAAGTTAAACGGCGATCTGGGCATATTGGATCTCCACCTTGGATATTGATGAAGACCGCCGCAACCCAGAATCTGCCTGTGACTCCAGAACTCTTGATCCGTCACGATGTGTCGGGCCCGCGTTACACCTCCTATCCCACTGCGGACCGCTTTGTCGAGGCATTTTCTGCATCGGACTACGCCCAGGCCTTGCAACTGCGCCGCGCCGGCGCCGCGGGCATGACGCTGCCATTGTCCCTCTATGTTCACATCCCGTTTTGTGAATCGCTGTGCTACTACTGCGCCTGCAACAAGATGATCACCCGGCACCATGAGCGCGCCGCGCCTTATTTGCGCTACCTCGGTCGCGAGATTGACCTGCACGTGGCCGAGCTCGGTGCTGGCCAAGCCGTTTCGCAACTGCATTTGGGCGGTGGCTCCCCCACTTTTTTGAATGACGCCGAGTTGCGTGAACTGATGGGCATGTTGCGTCGCAGTTTTGCGCTCACGCCCGGCGCTGAACAGTCCATTGAAATCGACCCTCGCACGATTGACCCAGGCCGACTTGACACCCTGGCCGAGCTGGGTTTCAACCGCCTCAGCTTTGGGGTGCAGGACTTCGACCCGGCGGTGCAGAAGGCGGTGCACCGGATCCAGCCAACTGAACAGGTGTTCTCGCTGGTTGAAGCGGCGCGCCAGCGCAACTTCGAATCGGTCAATGTTGATTTGATCTATGGGCTACCGCAACAGACGCCCGAGTCCTTTGATCGGACGCTGGCCCAGGTCGCTGCGCTGCGACCGGACCGCATCGCCTTGTACGCCTACGCCCACCTGCCGGAGCGTTTCAAACCGCAGCGGCGCATCGTCACCGCCGAGTTACCCAATGCTGCCGCCAAGGTGGCCATGTTGTCGCGCTCACTGGCGGCGTTCCAGGCCGCCGGCTACGTCTATGTCGGTATGGACCACTTCGCTTTGCCCGACGACGCCTTAGCAGTTGCCAAGCGGCAGGGACGCTTACACCGCAACTTTCAGGGCTACAGCACGCAGCCGGATTGCGACCTGATTGGGCTGGGCGTCTCGTCGATCGGGCGAATTGGCGCCACCTACAGCCAAAATGCCAAGACCATGTCCGAGTACTGCGACCTGCTGGATCAGGGCCGCTTTCCAGTGGTGCGGGGCCTGGCGATGTCGCGTGACGACCTGCTGCGACGCGCGGTCATCATGGCGTTGATGTGCCAAGGGCAAGTCCAATTCGAGTCGATCGAGCTGGCTTGGCTGGTTGATTTCGGTCGCTACTTTGCTGCCGAGTTGACAGTGCTGCAGACCCTCGCTGACCAGGGCTTGGTGACGCTGGACAGCAGCGGCATCCAGGTGACGGCCACGGGCTGGTATTTCGTCCGAGCCGTGGCCATGGTGTTTGACCGATACTTGCAGTCTGACCGTACCCGTACGCGCTTTTCGCGCATCATCTGACGTTTTTTCATGCAGAGCTCGCTGGCTTTGACGGCCTTGCTGATGGGCCTGGCCGGTGGGCCCCACTGTGTTGCCATGTGCGGTGCCGCCTGTGCCGGCATTGCTCAGGCGGCGGGCCCGCACCGGGCATCGGCACTGTGGGGGTTTCAGGCCGGCCGCGTGCTGGGCTATTCCGTACTGGGGGGGCTTGCAGCGGCCTCGATGCAGGGCTTGGGCTGGTTGACGGTGCAATCGGCGGCACTGCGGCCGGTTTGGAGTCTCTTACACATCGGCGCCCTGGTGGTCGGGCTGCTCCTGCTTTTCAAGGCGCAGCAACCGGTCTGGCTGGAGCGTGTCGGTCGCACGCTTTGGGGGCGTGCGCGCCAGTTGGCCGCGGGTCACGGCCGGGGCATGCCGGTGGTGGTGGGTGCCTTATGGACATTTCTGCCCTGTGGCTTGCTGTATTCGGCCCTCTTGGTCGCAGCGCTGACCGGGCAGGTCTGGCAGGGGTCGGCTGTGATGGCGCTCTTTGCCTTGGGCAGTGGCGTGTCGATGTTGCTTGGGCCCTGGCTCTGGCTGCGCCTGCGTGGCCGGGGACACGCGGGCCAAGGGGGTTCAGGCCGGGTGGGTGGGGACTGGGGTGTGCGATTGGCCGGTCTGGCGTTGGCCGGCAGTGCGACATGGGCGCTCTGGATGGGCCTGGCCCATAACGCCGCGCCCTGGTGCGTGGTGGGTTGATCCGCGACCGGCTGCGTCGGCCACTCAACGGGGTCTGACCGCTTCACCGTCCTTCAGCTTGGCGTCTGGATAAACGATCACCGTGGTGCCGGGTGTCAGGCCGGTGCGAATCCAGGCTTGCATCCCGTTGCGTGCCGAGATCTCCACTTCGCGCAAGCGGGCATGGCCCTGCTCCAGCACGAACAGGCCAGCCCGCCCACCCACCGGAAACAAGGCGCTGACCGGCACCTGGATGGCTTGCTCCACCACCTGCACCAGCACCCGCACATCGACCTTGAATCCGTCGCCCAGCGACTGCCATTGCGTCGGCGCCGTCGTGATATCGACCACCGCATTCACCCGTTGTTCCTCGACCCCTAACGCTGAGACCTTGGTGAAGGCCGCCGGCTCCACCAGCCGAACCAGACCTTCCAGCACAGCCGTGCCGCCCCAATTGGCCAGCTGCACGGGGGTGCCGGGGCTGATCTGTGCGGCGTCTTCGGTCAGCAGGTCGACCACCACCTCCAGGCGACTCGGGTCGCCCAACTCCATCAGGGTGGCGCCAGCCGGGACCACGGTTTCGCTGCTGTGCGTGATCTTCAGTACCCGGCCTGCCACGGGCGAGCGCACCTCGAAAGGGCGCTGTTGCGCTGCTGGGCCAGCGGTCGATACCTGGCGCAGGGCCACTCGCACCTGATCCAGTTCGTGCCGGGTGGCGGCTTCTTCCTGGCGTGCACTCTCCAGTTCCTGCTCGCGCAGCCGCACGTCCAGCCGGCCGGTCTCGTTCTGATTCGGCGACACAAAGCCCTGTTCTGCCAAGGTCTCAGAGCGGGTTAGGTTGGCACGGGCCTGTGACAAGGCCGCGCTGGCACGGCCGACACCGGCCTGCGCGCGGGCCAGGTTGGACGCCATCGCGTTGGCGCGCGCCAGCTGTTCGGCGGTGCTGCGCTCGTCGAGCATGGCGGGTGTGTTGGGCCAGAGCAGGGCGACCACGGCATTTTTGGCCACAGCGTCGCCCTGCCGTAAGGTGATGCGTGTCAGCCGCCCACCCAGCGGCGCCGACACCAGGTAGCGCTCGCGCAGGCGGGTACGGCCATCTTCCTGTACTGCTCGTTCAAACCGGCCCTGTGTGACCACGGCAGTCTCCACCAGCCGGGCCGCCGGCCACAGGGCCCAGACCAGCAGGGTGACCAGGGCCAGGGCGGCCAGCGCCAACAACCATCGCTTTTTCATGGGGTATCTCCAAAAAGGCTCACTCGCGGGTTTTCAGCACGCCCACCAGGTCCAGGGTGTCGACGCGACGGCGCACGATCAACGCGCTGACCACGCCGGCTGCCAGTACCGACAAAGCGGCAAAGGCGTAGGTGGGCGGTGCAATTGCGAAAGGAAAATAAAACTCATCGGTCTTGATCAAACCGACGATCATGGACGCCAGCAGGTAGCCCAGCAGCATGCCCAGGGGCGTTGCCAGCGCAATCTCGATGGCCAGCTCGCCGAGCAAAAAGCCAGACACTTCGCCTCGGGTAAAGCCTAGTACCCTCAGGCTGGCAAGTTCCCAGGCGCGTTCAGCCAGCGCGATCCGAGCGTTGTTGTAAACCACACCGATCGCAATCACGGTGGCGAACAGCGTCAGGATGGCACTGAACACCAGCACATTGCGGGCGGTCACCTCCTCGATGTTGCGCAACATCACCGATTTGCTGATGGACGCGCCTACCCGAGGCAGTTCTTTCAGACGGTTAAGAAGTTCCTCGTCGTGGCCGCGGTCCACGGCCAGTGTCAGCTGGTTGACGACGTCACCCTCGCGCAGCAAGCGGTTGAGCACCCGGCGCTCGATGTAGGCGTTCATGCCCATCATCTCGGGCACGATCCCCGCTACCGGCAGCGCCCATACGTCCAGGCGACCTTCCATCAGCTCCACCCGCACGCTGTCACCCACGTGCACTTGAAGCCTGTCGGCCAGTCGGTCGGTCAGCAGCAGGCCGTCTTGCGGCACAGCCAGCACCTGCTGTTGCAGCGAGATGATGCGTTGCAGTTGGGGTGCACTGGCCTTGCCCTGAATGCTGCCGCGCCAGTGGTGGTTGGCATTGACCAATCGCACCGCTACGGAGCGCGTACCCTCGACCGCGTTGACATACGGCAGCCGCGCCAGCTCGTGCTGGATCGCCGCAGGGCTGGCCTCGGTCAGGATCACCGTGACATCACCACGCAACACCCGGTTGAATTGAGTGTCCATCAGCACCGCAATCGAGTCGCGCCAGAAGGCGCCGGTGATGACAATCGCCATCGCCACTGAAATCCCCAGGATCGTCAGTGCTGTGCGCAGCAGGCGCCGCTCCATGGTGCGCAAGATCATGCGTACGGCGGGTGACAGCCAGTGGCGCAAGCCCATCCGTTCGATCAACATGGGTCGGTAGATGCCGGGTGCCGGTGGTCGCATGGCTTCGGCAGGCGCTAGCCGGACGGTGGCCTGAATGGCGTTCAGCGTGGCCAGCACACTGGCGAGCAAGGCGACGCCGACCGCGGTCAGGATCAGGGCCGGCCGGACGCGGTAGTACAGCTCCGGGAAACGGAACACATCGGCGTAAATGCCCACAAACCAATGGCCCAGCAGGGCACCCAGACCCAGTCCGATCAGCACGCCCAGCGCCACAATGACCATCACCATTTGCAGGTAATGCAGGCCGATGGCCTGGTTGTCATAGCCCAAGGCCTTCAGGGCGGCGATCTGCTCACGCTGGGTCGCAATCTGGCGGCTCAGCACGACGTTGAGCAGGAAGCCGGCAACCGCAAGAAAAATGCTGGGCAGCACGGTGCCGAGCACACGCTGCTCCTTGATCTCGGAGTTCAGGATCAGGTGCGACATCTGCAGGTCACGACCATGCGCCTGAATACCCCCATAAGGTGTCAGCAGTCGATTGAGGGTATCGATGACGGCGCCCTCGCTGGCGCCCGGGGCGAGCCGAATCGAGACCTGGTTGAACGCGCCTGCCATGTTGTAGGCGGCCACTAATGCCTCGCGGTCTACCCAGAAAACGCCAAAGCCGCGCTGATCAGGTGAGCCACCCATGCCGGCAAAGATGTACTCGGGTGACAGGCCGATGCCCACAATCAAAAGGGGTTCGCGCCGACCGTTAACCAGTGCCGAGATGCGGTCACCAGGGCGCAGCTGGCGGGCCAGGGCAAAGCCCTCCGACACCACGACCTCGAGTGCGCCAATGGACGAGCCCTGCTGGTGGGGCGCAATCATGCGGCCGCTTCGCACTTGCACCAGGTTCAGGCGTTGCGGCGTACGCGCATCCAGGCCGATCAGCCGGCCCACGATCGGGTCGGCCACCAGAGGCAGGCTGACGGGCACAATTTCACTCAAGCCCGTTTCGACGCTGGCGGCGCCAGGGATGGCCTGCAGCTGACGCTCCAGCGCCAGCGGTGCTCGTTTGAGCGTGGCGAAGACGTCAGCAAAACGGGCGTCGGCGTAATACAGGTCACGCGACCAGGACAGGGCGTCATAGGCACTGAAACTGGTGATGAACCCCGCCACACCACTGGCAACCACCAGGGCAATGGTCAGCGCCTGGCTCTACATCAGGCGCAAGTCGCGCAGCAGCTTGCGGTCCAGCGCTTTCACCAAGAGAGCTCGGCCGGGGTTAGTTTTCGGGCGTTGACTTCAATCCGTTGGATGCGGCCCCCGCCCAGGTGCAATACCCGGTCAGCCATGCTGGCAATGGCGGCGTTGTGGGTGATGACCACTGCGGTGGTGCCCAGCTCGCGGTTAACGCGTTCAATCACCTCCAGCACCAGTTTGCCGGTCACGTAGTCCAGCGCGCCTGTGGGTTCGTCGCAGAGCAACACTTCGGGGCGCTTGACGATGGCGCGGGCAATGGCGACCCGTTGCTGTTCACCACCAGAGAGCTGCGACGGGAAATGGTCCAGCCGTTCGGCCAGCCCCACCATGGCCAAGGCCTCTGCGGCTGGCATCGGGCGCTCGGCAATGTCGGTCACCAGCTCGACGTTTTCGCGTACGGTCAGGCTGGGGATCAGGTTGTAGAACTGAAACACAAAGCCCACGTGTTCACGCCGGTAGCGGGTGAGCTGGGCGTCGGTGGCTGCCGTTAGATCATGGTCGGCGAACCGCGCCACGCCGCTACTGGGCCGGTCCAGCCCGCCCAGAATGTTCAGCAGGGTGGATTTGCCGCTGCCCGAGGGCCCAAGCAGCACAATGAACTCACCACGGTAGATGGTCAGGTCGACATCACACAGGGCGTGGACCTGGACCTCGCCCATTTGGTAGGTCTTGCTCAGGCCATGGGCTGTAAATACGGCGATACCGTCATGGTTGGTTGGAGCCATCGGCTTTAGGTGGCATTCACGGTTGGCTTGCTGGCTGTGACTGTGGCAGGAGAGCGGGCTGGCAAGCTTGCGCAGTGTCAAGGGATGGCCAGTTGGGCCGATGCGCCGGGTGGGTCTGCCACAGCAATGGCAAAGCCATTGGCCTACGCCAGAATGCTATATAAATAATAGCTAACTATGCAATGAATACGGGGCCTAGGGTCACTTTTTGCTAAATTTTCACGGTGCTTGGCTCTGGCAAGATTTACAGCAATTGCAGGCTTTGCGCGCCAATCCAGCGTTGTCCCGGGTCAAGATGCACTGGCTGGCTGAGCTGGGCGGCCTCAACGCACAGCATATTCAGGTAACCCTGCGGCGTCATGTCCGGCAGCGTGGCGCACAAGGCTTCCCCCGGGTTCCAAACCACGACGTCTGAGAAACCCTGCTGGCGGATGGCGATTTGGCGCAGAGCCTCGCCCTGTTGTTCATGCAGCAGCAGGTCTGGCCGGCACTGGCGATAGACGCGGTTGAGTTGGCCTTGGGTTGCCCATAGAGCTTCGGACTGCATTTTTTCCTGCTGGTCGACCGCATCGATGTACGGCAGGCCCTCGAGCCCAAGAACCTTGGCCTGGCCGATGTCTGTCACGGCCAGGTAGGTATGCAGGGCACTGGTGAAATCGAATGGGGTCGTCCCGGTGTTCAGGCAGCTGAGTTCCAAGTGCAACTGGCGCCCGGTGATGTGGATGCGCAGCTGCAACTCGAACAAGTGCGGCCAAAGCAAGCGCGTGCCGTCGTCATCGCGCAGGACCAGCACTGCGGTTGTGGCGGTGCTGCTGGTCTGGTCCAGTTGCCAGGGCAGGGTACGCGCAAGCCCATGCTGGGCCAGCGGGCCGAGCTTGGCAAACTGCGGGAAGATCACCGGCACGCCACCGCGGACGGGGCTGCCCGCTGACCAGGCCGAATTAGCTGAGAGGTAGAGCTGTTCATCGGCCCCCGCCGGGACCCAGGACAGCAGGTGAGCGCCCTGCAGCAAAATGGTGGCTTGCTCTCCGTTTGGTCCACGCAGTCCGACGGTATCCATGCCTTGGACAGACGTGCGTTGTGTCATATTGCCGTGTCATTTAGCAGTTGCAACAGGCCACCCATCAGCAGCGGCGCCGAGGCGCCTTCCTGCTCCAGCTGATGGCCACTGCTTTGAGCCTCCAGCCGGGGCAAAGGCAGATCGACCAGGATGCCGCGCCTGGCGAATGCGTCGGTGAAAGCAGCCCAGGCCCCAGGGTTCTCAATGAACGGGCCTGTGATGACCAGATGGCTGGGGAAAAATACCCGACAGAGGTTGCAGGCGGCCAGCACCACCTCCTGGAGCGCCAGGTTGAATGCCGGATGCTCGGTCAGCGGCATCACCCGCAGTAATTCGGCGGCCTGGGTTTCATCCATCGCGTCGTCGAAATTGGCACCCAGCAACTGAGGCCCAATCGCCCACAGCGCAGCCACGGTCTCGAGGCAGCCGTGATGGCCGCACCGGCAGCGCAGGGTTTGATGAGACAGTTGCCAATGACCGACCTCGCCGAACCCGGTTGTGTTGTTGATGCTGGCACCATTGCTTGCGCTGAAGGCTGCCCCAATGCCATAGCCCCAGTGCAGCATGAGGGTGCGTTCCGATGCGCCTGCGGCGCCGCGGCGGATGCACCGGGCGCGCAGCTGCGCATCCATGTTGCGCACCACGTGCCTGGCGCGGCCGGCGGGTGCCGGAAGGTCTGCCAATTTGAGGTTTTTGATGCCGGGCCAGCGGGCAGCGAAAACCCAATTGGCATCTCCGACATTGATCAGTCCAGACAGTGAGTAGCTGATACCCACCAAGCTGGTGCCTTGCGGGAGCTGCGCGCAGGCTTGTTGCTGCAAGGCCTGCAAAGTGGCGCGCATGGCCGCGTTATCGCAATTTGGATCGACTGCAGCACTGTCGTGCCAGATTTCCTGTCCCAGCAAATTGACTGTGACCATGTGCAGCGCTTGGCTGTGGACCATCAGGACGGCGACGGCCAAGCGGTTGGGGTTGGCGATCAATTGGCCCATCGGGCGGCCACGGCCGCCAGGTTTGCTGGGCAGTTCAGTGACCAGTTGGGCTTTGACCATGGCGCTAACCCAGGCTGAGACAGTGGTCGAGCGCACGCGCAGCTGTTTGGAGATGGCGCTTCGAGATGTGGCGGCGCCCATCAGGATCGACACGAATGCCAGGACGGCGCCGTTTTTGCCTGCGCTTTCAAGCCATTCAAACCACGCCGGAGCCTCAAAGGCGACGGTTGGAGAGCCGACCGGTTGGGGGACCTCCTGCAACTGTTGTCGGGTCGTTCTGCGCATGGGTAAATTTTAAGACGACCTTGTTCGTTAGAGTTAAAAAATCACCAATAAGCAATCGATATCCGGATAAACCCCAATGACGGTGAATAGTGGTTGATTTAAAAACAAGCTGGTTCTAAAATGAAATTTGGTGCACTAATGTGGGTGCATCGTGTGCTTGCACTTATCTTTCCAGGAGATGGCTAATGACTGATTTTTCCAGTGAATTCGATCGTCGGAATTTTTTGCGTGGCCTGTCCGGCGGCGCCTTGGCCGGCGTTGTTGGCATGCCCCTGTCGGCGCATGCGGCGAGCCCAGACTTGCCCAAGCAACCGGTGGCCATCAATGTGATGGACGTGGGCGGTGCCTTGGCCCTGATTCAGCCAGCGTTCGAAGATTACAAAAATACCCGAAGCCAGTACGTGTCCCGGATCGGATTCATCAAGGCGCCAGCGCCAGAACTGGCGAGCAAGCTCAAGGCCCAACAGGCCGCCGGCCGTCTGGACATTGATTTGGTGCTCACCGGCAGTGACGGCCTCGCGGCCGGTCTGGAGCAAGACTTGTGGCTGAAAATTTTGCCCGAGCACGATGTCAAGTTCCCGAACCTGGAGTCCAACTACGAGCCGGCTGCCCTGCGGCTGCACAAAGTGCAGGGTCGCGGCTTTGGCGTGGTCTGCAACTATTACCCCTCGGGCCCCCTGATTGAGTACGCGCCCGAGCGTGTCAAAAATGTGCCGACCACGGCCGAAGAACTGCTGGCCTGGGCCAAGGCCAACCCCAACCGTTTCATGTACGCGCGCCCCGCCAACTCGGGCCCGGGCCGTACCTTCATGATGGGCTTGCCCTACCTGCTCAAAGACAAAGACCCGGCCGACCCGGTGCTGGGCTGGGAGAAAACCTGGGCTTACCTGCAGGAGCTCGGCAAATATGTCGAGTACTACCCCACTGGCACAGGCGCCACCATGAAAGAGTTCGGCGAAGGGTCACGCGACATCATCATCACCACGACCGGCTGGGACATCAACCCGCGCGCCCTGGGCATCGTGCCGAAATCAGCCGCCATTGGCACGCTCAAGGGCTTCCACTGGGTGTCAGACGCGTTCTTCATGTGCATTCCCAAGGGCATTCCGAACGACCGGCTGGCGGTCACGCTCGATGTCATGGCGCACATTCTCAAGCCTGAGATGCAAGCCATTTCCTATGACGAGGGCTACCTGTACCCCGGTCCGGCGGTCAAGAACGTGCCGCTGAGCCTGGCACCCAAACGCAGCCAGGACGTGATCCGCGAGTTTGGCCGCCCTGAGTACGCCAGCCTGATCGCCAATAACCCGATCGAATTGCCGCTCGACACCACCAAGATGGTGGTGGCCTTCCGCATGTGGGATCAGTTGGTAGGGGCCAAGCGCGCCAAATGATGTTGCAGACCGGACAGAACTTTCGCACGCTGCATATTGAGGGCATGGCCCGGACCTTTGGCGACTTCAAGGCGCTCAATGGGGTCTCGCTCGATATCCAGCGCGGCGAATTCGTGGCGCTGCTCGGGCCGTCGGGCTGTGGCAAGTCGACGGCGCTGAACTGCATCGCGGGGCTGTTGCCCATGACCGGTGGCACCATTCGGCTCGATGACCAGCGCATCGATCTGCTGAAGACCGAGGAGCGGGGTTTTGGCATGGTGTTCCAGAGCTACGCCCTGTTTCCGCACATGACGGTGCGCGACAACATCGGCTTTGGCCTGCGCATGCGGGGTGTCCCGGGGGCCGAGCTGAGCCGGCGGGTGGATGCCGCGGTGGCTTTGGTGCGCATGCAGGAGCAGGCGCACAAGCTGCCCGGGCAACTCTCTGGCGGTCAGCAGCAGCGGGTGGCGATTGCCCGCGCCATCGCCATTGAGCCCTCACTGGTGTTGATGGATGAGCCCCTGTCCAACCTGGACGCCAAGCTGCGACTGGAGATGCGCCAGGAAATTCGGCGCATTCACCTGCAGCAGGGCGCGACCACGGTCTACGTCACCCACGACCAGGAAGAGGCGCTGTCCCTGGCCGACCGCATCGTGGTGATGCGCGATGGCCAGGTGCAGCAGGTCGGCAGTCCGGCCGAACTGCATGATTTGCCGATTGACTTGGCGGTGGCCGATTTCATGGGATTTCGCAACCGCCTGGCGGGTCGAACCCTGACCCAGCAGGGCGAACGGGTGACAGTGGCGATCGGCAGTGCCGGCCACCCGACCCAGCCCTTGACCGGGCGGGCACGACGCAGCGGTTTGGGTGAGCAAGTGGTGCTGGCGGTCCGACCAGATGACCTGAGTGTGCAGCCCCATGGTCTTCCCGGGCTTCTGGTCACGGTGGAACTCACCGAGTACCGGGGGCGCGGTTTTCAGGCCACCGGCACAACCGCCGATGGACAAACCGTCTATTTCTCGGTGGGCCACGCGCTGCGCATCGGTGACACCGTCAACCTGGCCAGTGACCCGGACCGAGCCCTGGTCTATCCCGCATGACAACGCCACCCCCCAACTGGCGGCAAAAGCTGGCTGGCCGCGGCATTGATGGCAGCACCCTGTTGGTGCTGCCCGCGCTGCTCCTGCTGCTGGGTCTGTTTGTCTACCCCTTTTTGTACGGCCTGGTCGTCTCGTTTCAGCCGAAAGTGGGCGGTTGGCTCGGCAATTACCAGCGCTTTTTTGGCGACCCCTTTCTGTTTGACACCCTGGGCAAGACGCTGGCGCTGGCCTTTCCTGTCACATTGGTGAGCCTGCTGCTGGCCGTGCCGGTGGCTATGCGCGTGCGGCTGATGACGCGGCAGCGCCTGCTGACCACGCTGCTGGTGCTGCCCATGACACTGGGCACCGTGCTGGTGGCGCAGGGCATGCTGGGCTATTTTGGCCCGCAAGGCTGGTTCAACCGGACCTTGATGGACCTCGGGCTGATGAGCAGTCCGGTCAAGCTCACACACAACTACTGGGGCGTCCTGCTGTCGCTGCTGATCACCGGCTTCCCGTTCACCTTCCTGCTCACGCTGTCCCACGTCACGGGCATCGATCCGGCGCTAGAACATGCGGCAGCCACGCTGGGGGCCCGGCCGGCGGCGCGTTTTCGACATATCTTTTTGCCCTTGCTGCTGCCCGGCCTGAGCATGACCTTTTGTCTGTCGTTCGTGCAGGCGTTTTCGGTGTTTCCTTCAGCAGTGCTGGTGGGCGAGCCGGCGAACGCCACGCGCGTCATCTCGGTCGCGGCCTACCACGCCGCTTTTGAGGAGTATGACGAATCCATGGCCTCGGCCATCGCCATGCTGATGGGTGTGGTGCAGCTGGGGGTGGTGGTGGCGGTGCTGTCGCTGCGCTCACTGGTGTACCGCGGCCCAGTCGTCGGGGGTAAGGATGATGCGCGCTGTGCTGGCCCGGTTCCGGCCGTTCAACACCCTGCGCAGCACCGGCGAGACGCTGTGGGTCTATGCCATCTGGGCTGTCACCGGATGGTTTCTGGTGAACCTGCTGGCGCTGATTGGCAGTGTGATCGTCAGCTCGTTTGCCACGCGCTGGCTGCGTTCCTGGTTGCCCGACGGTTGGACGCTGCGCTGGTATTCGTCGGCCTGGGCAGAGTTCCAGCTGGGCGACATCCTGATCACCACCTTTTCAGTGGTGGCGGCAGTGGCACTGCTGGCCGGTTTGCTCGGTGTTCCGGCAGCCTATGCACTGGCGCGGCGCGAATTTCCTGGCAAGCGCTGGGTGATGCTGCTGTTTCTGGTGCCCTTGATGGTTCCGCCCGTGTCCTACGGCATTCCGCTGGCTACTGTGCTGTACCAATTGGGGCCGGGGGGCACAGTGTGGGGCGTGATTCTGGCCAACCTGGTGCCGACCGTGCCCTTTGTGATTCTGGTGATGATTCCGTTCATTGAGCAGATCGACCCACGGATTGAATCGGCAGCGCGCGTTTTTGGCGCCAGCACCTTCCAGCTGTTCATCCGCGTGCTGGTGCCGATGCTGGCGCCCGGCGTGCTGGCGGCGCTCTTGCTGGTCATGGTTCGAACCATTGCCATGTTCGAGCTGACTTTTCTCACCGCCGGGCCGACCAGTCAGACGCTGGTGGTGGCGCTGTACTACGCCGTGTTCGCCTCTGGCGTGCGCGCCGTGCAGTCGATCGACGCCATGGCGGTGATCTACATGACCATCACCCTGCTGTGGTTGCTGATTGCGCTGCGCTTTGTTAATCCGACACAGTTGGTCAGCCGCGTCAAGCAGCCGACCCCAAGCAAATAAAGAAAGATAAGCATCGTGCAAGTTCAATTGATAGACCAGCCGGGTGATCTGGGCCGTGAGGCGGCGAAATTCGGCGCGGCAGTGATTCGGGAGGCTCTGGACCGCCGAGGTGAGGCCACGATCATTGTGGCGACGGGCGCGAGCCAGTTCGCGCTGCTCGAAGCCCTGGTTCGCGAGCCTGACATCGACTGGTCGCGCGTGACGGCGTTTCATCTGGATGAATACATCAATTTGCCAGCAACCCATCCGGCCAGCTTCAGGCTTTATTTGCGCCAGCGTTTCCTGGCGCCGCTGGCCGTGCAGCCGACCTTTGTCCCGGTGAATGGCGATGCGCCCGATCTGCAGGCTGAGTTGGCTCGCCTCAACAGCTTGTTGGCCGGCAGGGCCGTGGATTTGTGTTTTGCCGGCATTGGCGAAAACGGGCACCTGGCTTTCAATGACCCACCGGCCGACTTTGAGGTGCAAGACCCGTACATCGTGGTGAATCTGGACGAAGGCTGCCGGCGCCAGCAGTGGGGCGAAGGCTGGTTTCCGTCTTTGGAAGAGGTTCCCACGCAGGCGATCTCCATGTCGATCCAGCAGATCATGCGCAGCAATACCTTGTTGCTGACCATTCCTGACCAGCGCAAGGCGGCGGCTGTCAAACGCGCGATTGAAGGTTCGGTCGATCCGGCGTGCCCGGCATCCATTGTGCAGCGGCACGCCAATTGCACGATTTTGCTGGATGCTGCGGCAGCCAGCAGCCTGTCACAACGGCCGGCATCAAGGGCCTGAAGCGTGACCGAATCGGCCGCCCACCAGATCCACGGCCTGGAACCCGGCACGGGGCAGGCACTGACAGTTGAGGTTCGCGACGGCTTGATTCAGGCCCTGCACAGTGACACCCCGTCCGCGCAAGCGGCAGGCCCGGGCTGGCTGGCGGCGGGCCTGATTGACCTGCAGGTCAACGGCTATGGCGGTCACGACCTCAACGGCGAGCGGCTCACGGCCGAGACCGTGCACGCGCTGGCCTTGGCCATGCTGGCCTCTGGCGTCACCACCTTTTTGCCTACCCTGATCACTGCGTCGGAGGCACAGTTGACGAGTGCGCTGGTGGCGATTCAGGCCGCGCGGCGCTTGTTCCCCATCGTGGCGCGCATGGTGCCGTATGCGCACGTCGAAGGCCCGGCCATTGCCCCTGAAGACGGGCCCCGCGGCGCCCATCCAGCGGCGCATGTGCGTCCGCCCAGTGTGGCTGAATTCGAACGTTGGCAAAGCGCCAGTGGCGCGGTGGTGGGCATGGTCACGCTGTCCCCGCACTGGCCCGGCGCGACCGACTACATTGCCCATCTGGTGGCGTCGGGTGTGCATGTGGCACTCGGGCATACCGATGCCAGTCCAACGCAGATTGCCGACGCGGTGCAAGCCGGCGCGCGCCTGTCCACCCACTTGGGCAATGGCATGCATGCCCAGATCAATCGCCGCCGCAACCCGTTTTGGGCCCAACTGGCGGACGACCGGCTGTGTGCGTCCTTCATTGCCGACGGCCACCATCTGGCCCCTGAGTTGTTGCAGGTCATGTTGCGCAGCAAGGGGCTGGCGCGGTCGATGATCGTCTCAGATGCGACCGCGCTCGGAGGCATGCCGCCCGGGCATTACCAGGCCTCTATCGGCGGGGCGGTCAAACTGGGTGGCAATGGCCGGCTCAGCATGAACGACGGCAGTGACCAGTACCTGGCTGGCGCAGCGCTGCCCTTGCTGGCTGGGGTGGCGACGCTGGTTCGCGATGCCAAGCTCGACCTGCGTGACGCCCTGGCACTGGCGACCGAGCACCCCGGCCGTTGGGTTGGAGGCCGTGGGCGGTTGGCCGTCGGGCAGCCCGCAGATTTGATACGGTTCAATTGGGACGCGACGATGGTGGCACCCCAACTCACTGGCGTTTGGCTCGGCGGCCAATCTAAGATCTGAGGTGAGTGCCGTGTGTTCGACAACATCGCAAGAAAGTTCAAACCATGAAAATTACCAACGCCCGCGTGATTGTCTGCAGCCCCGGCCGCAACTTTGTCACCCTCAAGATCGAGACCGATGAGGGCCTTACCGGCATCGGCGACGCCACACTGAACGGGCGCGAGCTGTCGGTGGTGAGCTACCTCACCGACCATGTGATTCCCTGCCTGATCGGGCGCGATGCGCACCAGATCGAGGACATCTGGCAGTTTTTGTACCGGGGCGCCTATTGGCGCCGGGGCCCGGTCACCATGAGCGCCATTGCGGCGGTGGACACCGCGCTGTGGGACATCAAGGCCAAAGCCGCCAACATGCCGCTGTACCAGTTGCTGGGTGGGCGCAGCCGAACCGGCGTGATGGTCTACGGCCACGCCAACGGGCGCGATATCAGTCAGACGGTCGAGGAAGTCCTGCGTTACAAAGAGATGGGCTACCAGGCGATTCGGGCTCAAAGTGGCGTGCCGGGCCTGGACAAGGTCTACGGCGTGGGCAAGGGCAATATGTTCTATGAGCCGGCCGATGCTGACCTGCCCAGCGAACACGATTGGTCGTCAGAAAAGTACCTCCTGCACACGCCCAAGCTGTTTGATGCGGTGCGCCAGGCCGTCGGCCCGGATATTCATTTGTTGCACGACGTGCACCATCGGTTGACGCCGATTGAAGCCGCCCGACTGGGCAAGGCCTTGGAGCCCTACCACCTGTTCTGGATCGAAGACGCCAGCCCGGCCGAAAACCAGGAGGCCTTCAAGCTGATCCGGCAACACACCACCACGCCACTGGCTGTGGGCGAGGTGTTCAACACCATTTGGGACTGCAAGGACCTGATCCAGAACCAGCTGATTGACTACATCCGCACCACGGTGGTCCATGCCGGCGGCATCACCCACCTGCGCCGGATTGCCGACCTGGCCGCGCTCTACCAGGTGCGCACCGGCTGCCATGGCGCCACCGACCTGTCGCCAGTCTGCATGGGTGCCGCGCTGCATTTCGACACCTGGGTGCCCAACTTCGGCATCCAGGAGTACATGCGCCACACCGACTTGACTGACGCCGTTTTTCCCCATGCCTATACCTTCAAGGCGGGCTTCATGCACAGCGGGGAAGCCGTGGGCCACGGCGTGGAGATCGACGAGGCGCTGGCCGCCAAGTACCCCTACCAACGCGCCTACTTGCCGGTCAACCGGCTGGCCCACGACGGCACGCTCTGCAACTGGTAGGGACTGAGCCGCAGTTGGTCGGCCTCAGGGCTTGGTCAGGGTCACGCTCTTTTTGACGCCGTCAAAGCTCAGGCCCGTGCCGCTGATGCCACTGATGGTGTAGGTGGTGCTGGGCGTGGTTCTCGACAGGGTGCCGCTGCTGACGCTGCAGACGCCGTTGCTGGCCGTGGTGCAGCTCAGGGCCGCGCCACCCACTGTAAAGCCGCCGCTCACCAGCGCTGCCGCGACAGGCTGGCCGGCGCTGTTGGTTACCGTTGCGGTGACGGTGGCCCGCCAGCCGCGGCGCACGGTGGCGGTGCTGCCTGTCAGGTTGGCCACCGAGACGACCACGGTGCTGGGTGGCGGGGGCGGCGGTGGCGTCACCGATCCGGTGCCCAAGGTGTAGGCCAGCAGATTGGGCGAACCTGAGCCCGCGTCGCTGACCCGGCCCGAGCTGGCGGTGGTGACCACCTGGCTTTTGACCGTGGCCGGGCTGGCTGTGGGGCTGCCTTGCAGGATCAGCGCCGCCAGACCCGCCACGTGCGGGGTGGCCATCGAGGTGCCGCTCATGGTGGCGGTAGCGGTGTCTGAGCTGCTGTAAGTGGAGGCCACCAGGCTGCCCGGGCCATACAGGCTCAGGCAACTGCCGAAGTTGGAGTACGAAGCCCGCGTATCACTGCTGGTGGTGGCACCCACAGTGATCGCGGAGGGTGCCCGCGCCGGTGAGTAATTGCAGGCGTTGGCATTGTTGTTGCCGCCCGCCACGACCACGGTGTAGCCGGCTGCCACGGTGTTGGCCACAGCCGTATCCAGGCTGGAGGATATGCTGCCGCCCAGCGACATGCTGACGACCCCGGGTTTGGTGCCGTTTTTCACGACCCAATCCAGGCCGGCAATCACGCCGCTGGTGGCGCCAGAGCCGCTGCAATCCAGCACCCGCACCGGTACCAGCGTGACGCCTTTGGCCACGCCCCAGGTGCTGGCGCCGATGGTGCCGGACACGTGGGTGCCGTGGCCGTTGCAGTCGTTGGTGCCGTTGCCGTCGTTGATGGCGGTGTAGCCGGCTGTGACCCGACCCCCAAACTGGGTGTGGGTGGCGCGAATGCCTGTGTCGACCACATAGGCGCGCACATTGCTCCCTGTGGCGTTGTAGGTGTAGCTGCTGCTCAGCGGCAAATCACGCTGGTCCAGGCGGTCCAGGCCCCAAGTGGCACCGGTTTGCGTGGTCTGCATGGTCTGAACCGCCTGGTCGGGCTCGACAAAATCGATCAGTGGGTTGCGGTCCATCGCGGCCAGAAAGGGCTCGACAGCCAGAGCCGGCAGACGAATCGTGAAGCCCTTCAGGGCTTTCTCAAAGGCGAACCGGGTCTGGCCGCCGTAGGCTGCGGTCAGTCGATCGGCCTGGGCCAGATGGTCCAGCACCGTCGGCTTGAAGACCACAACAAAGTCGCTGTAGCCGCCGGCGTCTGCCGTGACCCGTGCCGACGCTTGCGCTGCGGCTGGTGTTGGCAAGCCGCCGTCGCTGGTGCTGACCACGCCGGTCAGGTCGGCACTCGGCCCGTTGCCGGCCAAGGCGCCAGCCAGTTGCCCCTTGAGGGTCTGCACCACCTCACGCACCTGTTCACGCAGGTCATCGCCTTGCAGTGAACCGGCTTGCGCGCGCTCGGCCACGCCCTGGCCAATGTCGCCCAGCGCCGTGGCCAGGCTGCGCGCGAGTTGGCGCAGCTCGGCATCGCCGCCGGCCACAAAGTCACCCAGCGGGTCGCGCGCACCCAGTTTCAAGGCGTTGCGCACGGCAGCCCGGGCCTCGTCCAGCGTCAGGCCATTCAACACCATTTCTGCTGCCACCAACTGGGTTATCGGGCTGATGAATGCCGCTTTGCCCTGCAGGCTGCCGTCCGGGTCTACCGCCAGCCAGGCGCTGGCTGGGCTCAGCAGCAAAAAGCCGGCACGGCCAGCCTGACTCAGGGTCTGACCACCGTCATCCAGATCGCGCGCCGTATCGGCCACGCTGGACACCAACGTGGCGGTGGCCAGCTGCGCCGCGCTCAGGCCAGCCACCGGCAGGCTGAAAGCACCGGTGGCATCCGACGGCGCCGAGACCGGCTCGCCTGCGTCCTGCCGCAGGTTGCCATTCAGGTCCAGGAAAACAGTGGCGCCCTGGATCGGGCCGTCGGCAATGGTGCCGGTCAGCGTGAACGGGGCACTGCCACCCCCGGTGGCTGTACCGCCGCCACCGCCGCAGGCGCCAAGCGCAGCGGCCAGCACAGCTGTGCTGATTCGTGCCAAGTGACGTGGTCGGCGACGGGGGTTTGTTTGACAATCAGGAGATCTGAGCATTTGAACCTCGATGGAAATGGCCAGATGCGTGTGACTTGGCCTGCCGGCATCGTAGGGTTGAAGCCTTGCGAAACGCCGTGATTCGCAGGAAACAAACGGTAAGTTCCTGTGGGCGTTAGCGGGGGTCAATGGGTGTCAGGTCCTGCCGGGCAGGGCTGATCATTCGCTGGCCGGAGCCAAGCAACTCAGGAGCGTTGGCTTAATTATTCGATGTACAATAATTTGGTGAGTATCGAGTTCGACAGCGATAAACGGGACAAGGCCCTGGCCGAGCGCGGCATCGACTTTTCCCGAGCCGGCGAGGTGTTTGTAGGTGAGCAATTCACCGCCCAAGATCTGCGCACTGGCTATGGCGAGCCACGTTTCATCACGGTTGGTCACCTGGATGAGCGCATGGTGGTCGTCGTGTGGACGCCGCGCGGCGAGGGGCGCCGTATCATCAGTATGAGGAAAGCCAATGAGCGAGAACAAGCGCGTTACATCCAGCACCTGGGTTGATCCGGACGACGCGCCGGAGTTGACGGACGAATTTTTTGAACGGGCCGACCTGTACCGCGATGATAAGCTCATCCGCCGCGGCCGTCCCAAAGCCAGCCAGCACAAGGAGCCGGTGACCTTGCGCGTTGATGCCGAGGTGCTGGCTGCCTGGCGCGCCAGCGGCAAGGGCTGGCAGACACGTGCTGCCGCAGCTCTGGCCGCCCAGGCGCCCAAGGGCCAGGCATCGGCCTAGACCGACTTTGTCCACACTTGCTTGCTATTGGACGTGTAGCTGAGGCGACACAGTCGCTGACCGAGGAAAAGAAATTAACCAAGAAACTTCATTTGCGCCATCTCCCTGGCGCCTGTCCGTCGCCCCCATGATGGACTGGACCGATCGCCATTGCCGCTACTTTCATCGGCTGCTGAGCCGGCGCGCGCTGCTCTACACCGAGATGGTGACTACCGGCGCGCTGCTGCACGGTGATGTGCCACGCCATCTCCGTTACAACCCCGAGGAACATCCGCTGGCTTTGCAGCTGGGTGGCAGCGAGCCGGCCGATTTGGCGCACTGTGCGCGGCTGGGTGAGGAGTGGGGTTATGACGAGATCAACCTCAATTGCGGCTGCCCCAGCGAGCGCGTGCAGCGCGGTGCGTTTGGCGCCTGCCTGATGGCCGAGCCGGCTCTGGTAGCCGATTGCGTCAAGGCCATGCTGGACGCGGTGGGCATCCCGGTGACGGTCAAGCACCGCATCGGCATCGACCGCACCGAGCGCTACGACTTTGTGCGGGATTTTGTCGGCGCACTGCACCAGGCAGGCTGTAACACCTTCATCGTGCATGCACGCAACGCCTGGCTGCAGGGCCTGAGCCCCAAAGAAAACCGCGAGGTGCCGCCCCTGCGCTATGGCCTGGTGCATCAGCTCAAACAGGATTTCCCCGACTGCATCATCGTGGTCAATGGCGGCCTCACCAGCAGCGAGCAGGTGCTGGCCCAGCTGCAGCAGGTGGATGGCGTGATGATCGGGCGCGAGGCATACCACAACCCCTGGTGGCTGAGCCAATGGGATGCTTTGTTTTATGGCGAACCGTCCGTGGCGCGCACCCGCGAGCAGGTGGAGGCCGACATGGTGGCCTACATGCTGCGCGAGGCGGCGGCACATGGCACCCCCTGGTACCCGATTGCCCGCCATATGCTGGGCCTGCGCCACGGCCTGCCCGGCGCGCGGCGCTGGCGCCAGGTTTGGAGCGACCACCGGCTCAAGGCGCAGGACCCGCGCGAAGTCATGGCTTTGGCCCGGGACGAGCGCTTTGTCCACGCCTGAGCAACGCCAGCGCCAGGCGCTGGCCCTGCTGTGGGTGATGCCGGCGCTGTGGGCGGTGAACTACATCGTGGCGCGTCTGGCGCCCGGGGTGGTGGCGCCGCACCAGCTTGCGCTGGTGCGCTGGGGTCTGGCCGGCCTGGTGCTGGCCCTGCTGGCGCGCGACGAGTTGTGGCAGCAGCGGCAGCATCTGCGGGAGGCGGCCGGGCAGTACCTGGTGCTCGGGGCCTTCGGCATGCTGATCTGCGGCGCTTGGGTCTACCTGGGCGCGCAAACCACGGCCGCCATGAACATCGCCCTGATCTACACCGCCTCGCCGGTGCTGATTGCCGTGGGCGCGGCGGCTTTTCTGGGAGACCGGCTGGCGCCGCGCCAAATGGCGGGCGTGCTGCTGGCGCTGGCCGGTGTGATGCATGTGGTGGTACGGGGCCACTGGCTGGCACTGTCCGAGGTGACGTGGGTGGCGGGTGACGCCTGGATCGTGCTGGCCGTGGTCTCCTGGGCGCTGTACGCGCTGCTGCAAAAAAAGTGGTCCAGCCCGCTCGGGGCCACCGCCCGGCTGGCTGCCATTTGCGGCGGCGGCGTGCTGTGCCTGCTGCCCTTTGCATTGTGGGAGACAGGGCTGGCCAGCACGCCGGCCTGGACTTGGCGCGCCACCGGCCTGTCGGTGGCAGCAGCCCTGTTGCCCGGCCTGGGCGCCTACTGGATGTACGGCTGGTCGCAAAAGGTGTTGGGTGCCAGCCGCGTGGCAGTGGCGCTGTACCTGGTGCCGCTGTACGCCGGCCTGGCGGCCTGGGTGGTGTTGGGCGAGCCGCTGGGCTGGCACCACCTGGGTGGCGCGGCGCTGATCCTGCCGGGCGTGCTGCTGGTCACGCGGGTGCCGGCACCGCAGCCGCCGGGGCCTGGCGGCCGGTTATCATGACGGCGTGGCCGGCCCCGATCTTTCGACCGCTTTAGCAGCCCCAGTCCCTCGTGCGTCTTAATTCCATCAAATTAGCGGGCTTCAAGTCCTTTGTCGAACCGACCAACTTCCTGCTGCCTGGGCAGCTGGTGGGCGTGGTCGGGCCCAATGGCTGCGGCAAATCCAACATCATGGATGCAGTGCGCTGGGTGCTGGGTGAATCGCGCGCCTCGGAGCTGCGAGGCGAGTCGATGCAGGACGTCATCTTCAACGGCACCACCACCCGCAAGCCGGCCAGCCGCGCCAGTGTGGAGCTGGTCTTTGACAACGCCGACCACCGGGCTGGCGGCCAGTGGAGCCAATTTGGCGAAATTGCGGTCAGGCGTGTACTCACCCGTGATGGCACCAGCAGCTACTTCATTAATGGCCAACCGGTTCGAAGGCGCGATGTGCAGGATGTGTTCCTGGGAACCGGCCTGGGGCCGCGCGCTTACGCCATCATCGGCCAGGGCACCATCAGCCGCATCATCGAGAGCAAGCCCGAAGAGTTGCGCCTGTTCTTGGAAGAAGCGGCCGGCGTTTCCAAATACAAGGAACGTCGACGTGAAACCGAAAACCGCTTGGCCGACACCCGCGAGAACCTGACCCGGGTCGAGGACATCGTGCGTGAGCTCAGCCTCAACCTGGACAAGTTGGAACGTCAGGCCGAGGTCGCCCAGCGCTACAACGGCCTGACTGCCGATGCCACACGCAAGCAGCAGCAGCTGTGGTTTTTGCGCCGCGCCGAGTCTGAGGCGGACCAGGCCCGGGTGCAGGCCGAGGCGCAGGGCGCTGTGCTGGCGCTGGAGAGTCGGGTGGCTGATCTGCGCCAGATCGAGGCAGCCCTCGAGACGGTGCGCCAAGCCCACTACGCGGCGGGTGACCAGGTCAATCAGGCGCAAGGCCTGCTGTACGAGGCCAGCACCGAGGTTGGCCGGCTGGAGGCGGAAATCCGCTTCGTGGTGGAGGGGCGGCAGCGGGTCGAGCAACGGCTGCAGACCTTGGCCGACCAGGCCCTGCAATGGGCCACCCGCCGCGACAGCGCCGAGACTGAACTGGCCGGGCTCGATGAGCAGGCCTTGACGGGCGCCGAGCAGTCCGAATTGCTGGCTGCGCAGGTGGAAGACCAGGCCGGGCAGTTGCCCGAGCTCGAAGATGCGTTTCGGTCGGCGCAGCGCAGTGCCAACGACCAGCGTGCCAGCGTGGCGCAGGTGCAGCAGCAGATTCAGGTGCTGGCCGCCGAGCAGCGCAGCATTGAGGAGCAGGCGCGTCAGCTCAGCAGCCGCCGCGAACGTCTGCAGGCCGATCGCAGTGCGCTGGCTGCGCCCGATGAGTCCCGCCTGCAGCATTTGGAGAGTCAACTGGCGCAGGCCAACGATGCGGCCGCACTGGCGCAAGTCCGCTTGCAGGAATTGCAGGATGCGCTGCCCGAGCTGGAAGTGCAGCGCCGGCGTCAGCAGCAGGAGGCGAATGACACCTCGGCTCGGCAAGCCGAACTGTCGGCCCGGCTGGAAGCGCTCAAAGCCTTGCAGAAAAAGGTGCGTACCGATGGCCGCCTGCAACCCTGGCTGCAGCGACACGGCTTGGAGCACTTGCAAGGTTTGTGGAGCCGCATCCAGGTGGAGCCCGGCTGGGAAAGTGCGCTGGAGGCGGCGCTGCGCGAACGGCTGGGGGCGCTGGAGGTGTCACGGCTTGATCTGGTGCGCGCCTTTGCCGATGATGCGCCGCCCACCAAATTGGCCTTTTTCAGCCCGCCACTGGCCGCAGAACCTGAGGCCGCCGCCGCCTTGCCCCGCTTGGCCGACATGCTGCGGCTCCATGATGCGGGCCAGCGTGCCGTGCTCACGGACTGGCTGCGCGGTTGTTACGCCGCCGCCAGCCTGGAGGAGGCGCTCGCGCGGCGTGCGCAGCTGGCCCCGGGCGAGTTGATGTTTGTCAAGGCCGGGCATGCCGTCGGGCTGCACAGCGTGAGCTTTTACGCGCCGGATTCGGAGCAGGCGGGCTTGCTCGCGCGCGCGCAGGACATTGACAACCTGGAAAAACAGTTGCGCGCGCAAACGCTGATCACCGATGAGGCCCGCACCGCCCTGGTGCGCGCCGAGGCGGCTCACACCGACGCCTCGCAGCGGCTGCTGGTGCTGCGACGCGAGGCCTCTGAGGGCCAAAACCGGGCGCACGACCTGCAGGTTGAAACCCTTCGCCTGACGCAGCTGGCCGAGCA